>Ga0214236_1000036_pt1 | contig 68332 bp, 72 predicted proteins | sample TroBogypolimnion_11_FD_153074 | JGI IMG/M metagenome (GOLD analysis project Ga0214236, IMG submission 153074) | Freshwater microbial communities from Trout Bog Lake, WI - 28JUL2008 hypolimnion | ecosystem: Environmental > Aquatic > Freshwater > Lake > Hypolimnion/Profundal zone | place: Trout...
AAAACTGGATCACGATTTACAACGAAGAACGACCACACAGATCGCTTGGCAGAATATCGCCTAGAGATTATCGAGCACAGGCAGAAAACAACACTTTAGGAATGTCGGTTTGACGGGGGATACTACACTGCCTTACCGCTTACAAAAATAAACGGATCATGAGATTCAACGGCCTTGATTACTTCTCGATATTCGGGCGTTATCTCAACATCTTCGCCGACCTGAATTGGGGCTTCACTAGAGATACCGCTGGACGTAATTGACGCCCTTAATGAGGCCTTTCTTAATTCATCTACGTTAGCCTTCTTTGCGCCAACGAACTCTTCAAGTTTCTTTAGAAAGCTCATTACGAAATGGCTATATGTCTAGTTTAGGAAGATTCTTAACAATTTTCATTGTTTCCAAACTAACCGTAATTACACGCTGAAATAGTTTTAATGGATAAGTAGGATCATGCATAGTTTCCAAAGCCCAATCATTCACATCATCCTTAATTCCAGAATCTTTTGCATACGATATAGATTGCCGATCCATAACCCATTCGATTGCAGATTTGCTGCTAATTATGTATTCATATGCCTCGAGCGGAATATCTGAAAAAGTAATTAGATTGTTATAGGAAACCTTTGATTTATCGGTTTTATTTAAAAATTTCATCTGCTCAACCCTGTAGTCAGATTCAGTCATCTGATCTAAGGGCTTCCTTGACTCAATTGTTATCGGATAAAGCGGTGCCTCATCATAATTTAGATGTAGGGTTGCTAAAGCGCGGCCCGACTGACTAAATATTTTAAAGTCGGAAAATTTCTTTACCAATGGGATTTTTGGTAATTCTTTACTTAAATTATCAGCATATTTGACCTTGTATTCTTGGCTGTGCAATATCCCATATACATAGTAAAAAATATCTTCTTTTGATATGCCTTCCTTTGGGTATTGTTTTAAAAATCGTTCAAGCCCAGCATCAGAAATTCCATCCGATCGCACATATTCGCTATCGCTGTCCTCGACTTCTGCCCCAAACAAATCACCAGACTCATTTCTAGATGTTTTATTAATTTCATACAAATACAATGGAAAATATTGGCCAGTATCGACAACGTGGAGCTCTGGAATAGTGTCGGTTATCAACGCTGAAAATCCGCTTCTAGCTCCCGTTCCAGCTACACCTATAACAACGTTTTTTGTCTCGGCAGTTGGGAAAATTTTTGGCATTAGATGTCGCGTCCAATTCCAATCTGAATTTGCATACACCCAAGATTTGGTGAATGGTCGATATTGGCTTATTCGAACATCACCTTCAACTAAAGAGTATTTTTTACCTTTTTTAATTCCAGACTGAATGTCTGTTGTCCACTTAATTTTAGTTTTGTCTCTATTCAAATTGGCTTCAATTTCTTCTTCTGATCTAGAAGACAATCTATCTACCTCAGAATTATAGAATTCAATCATTCTCTCAACGGTCGCAACTAAACCAGATCTAGAGAATTGATAAACCCATTCATCACGATTGGTTTTAATACCCATTGAGTATGTTCTGAAAATTTGCAGATCAGATTTATTTGACTTGTCTCCCATCAAAACAAATTCATTAAACCTATCATCTCTCTGATTAATCCAGTCCCCATGCTGATCCGGCTTTAACTCAATCCAAATGTCGCTTGAATGACTAGATCTAATCGACTGTAGTTTTTCTAATTTTTCTGTCGTTTTTAGATCATCACCAATATCTGCGTAATAAATTTTTCCCTTGTTAGCATCATCGGGGTTTTTGATGAGAATACTTATTGCAATACCAGTCATGCTTCCGCTGCCAAAGATATTTTGACCTTCTCTAGCGGCCCCTTTGCTCAACATATTTTTTCGAATATCACCTCGTAAGTTCAATATGTATATTGAGCTAAATTCATCCACAAGCGTTTTACGAATCCCGTCCATAGCAGGCTTATCAATAAAGCCACTACCAGTTACGAATCCCACAACGCCACGATTTTTTACTCTATCGCTTGCCCATCTAATTGCCCTAATATAAGAATCATATGCTTTGCTTTTACCCATTCTTTTGGATGAATTTTGAACATACGTCTCGCTAATTCTTTTATCTAAAAATGGATATTCAATATTCTGGTTATCATCGTTCTCATTTTTTTGACCTGCCGAGTAAGGTGGATTCCCCATGATTACTCGAATATCTAAACCTTTTTGCTTCCTTAATCTCTCATTGTTGTCTCGCAATGCTTCTGAAACGAGGTCTTTTTTCTCATACAGCGCAAAAGTGTCAGTTAAGCATATCCCATCAAAGGGCATGTAATCCCCATCTTCTACTGAGTGATAAACCTGTTCAATATTGATAGCAGCTATGTAATATGCCAACAAAACTATTTCATTTGCGTGAATCTCATTTTGATACTTATACGGTAATTGTGATTTATCAATAAGACCGCTTTGTATTAGCCTTGTAATGAAAGTGCCAGTGCCCGTGAAGGGATCGAGTATGTGAACATTTTTATCCCCTAATGTTTGTCCAAACTCACTCTTTAATGCGTCATTAATACTGTGAATAATGAAATCCACAACCTCAACTGGGGTATAAACTATTCCCAGTTTTTCAGTCATCTTACGGAATGCATTCCTAAAAAACTTATCGTAAAGTTCAATAATTATTTTTTGCTTAGCGCCAAGATCATTAATACCCTGTGCTCGCATCTTCACGCTTGCATAAAACTTTTCTAAGGTATCTGCTTCTTTATCTAGATTATGTTCATTTAAGGCATTAAGAACGCCTTGCATAGCCTTTGAAACTGGATTGTGCTGAGCAAAGCTATAGCCCTCAAAAAGCGCATCAAACACTGGCTTAGTAATGATATGTTGCGCTAACATTTCAATAGCCTCTGCTCGGCTGATGCTGTCATTAAGATCCTCTTTGAGATCTTTTAAGAATTTATTAAAAGCCTTTATCTCTGTTTTATTTTCTGCATTTTCTAGAATTGCAGTAATGCGACTGATGTGTGTTTGGGCGATCTTGGCAATATCTTTTGCCCACTCATCCCAATACATCCGATTGCCGCATTTTTGAACAACTTTTGCCATGATGGCTCGCTCAATCTCGCCAATCTCAATATTGAGCTCTGCTTGCTTTGGCTCCTCATAGTTTTGAGGTCTTGACCCAATAACGCCTTTAGCTTTTTTAATCTTTGGCTTACCTTTGCCAACATCGCCACCACCGCCCTCAGGCTTTTTCTTGGGGCTTATCTTGTCAGTGATTGCAATCACTTCCATCCTGGACTTATCTTGTCCCGCCAAGTCGAGTTTGTTGATCATTGCATCAAAGCGATCATCATGAGAGCGCAAAGCCTGCAAGACTTCCCAAACAATCTTGTAGCTCTTGTTATCGTTTAAAGCCTCTTCAGGCGTCATACCAGTAGGAATCACAACGGGAAGAATGACGTATCCAAGCTTCTTATTGCTATCTTTTGGCTTACGCATTACACGACCAACAGACTGCACTACATCTACCTGAGAATTTCTTGGCGTTAAAAATAAAACTGCATCCAATGCAGGCACATCCACACCTTCAGATAAACAACGAACATTGCTTAATACACGGCAAGTGTTTTCTGGCAACTCTTCTTTTAGCCAATCTAATTTAGCCTCTTTCTGAGCAGCGTTCATACCGCCATCTACGTGCTCAGCTTCACAAATTAATCGACTAACCGCATCTTCATGCTCTGGATTTTCTTTAATTAATGCAGCACGGTATTCATCGACTACCTTTTGAAACATCCCTGCAATATTTTTACTACTTACTTTGTGGGTTTTGGCGCCTTTATTAATTTCAATAACTTGGCAAAAAGCTACAGCCCTCTTCATGGGGTCTGGGTCAAGCTCCAGATCTACTTGCGTGTCTTGCTTTGACAAAGCCCTCCAACAACCAACAATTTTTGCAGCATCATCTACCCGCAAACTATTGTTTTCGTCTGCCAAAACTCTTTGCAGATTTTTGCTGATGTGATCCTCACTAACAGTCAATACGATGACTTTGTAATCAACTAATATCCCACGCTTAACGGCTTCAGAGAACGAAAGGGTATGGAGTGTTTTGCCATATTGACTTTCATCATCCATGTTGTATAGGACGATGCTGCTTTCTTCTGCCTTTGCCTTTGCTGAATCCCCATAAACCCTGGGCGTAGCAGTCATATAGATCCGCTTTTTAGATCTAATAAAGTCAGAGTTGTGAATCTTTACAAACGCAGATTCATCTTCGCCATCATGGGTTGCGCCTGTAGTTCTATGCGCCTCATCACAAATAATTAAATCAAAATCGGGAAGCTCATTTTTCTTTTGAGCATCTGAAATTACTTGTATGGAGTGATAGGTTGAGAAAATGACGTTGAGGTGCTCTTTATCTTGTCGCTTATTAAATTCATTAGCCAATGCCTTTGGATTTGTTGTGGCGGGATAACGCAGTTCATGCACCAGCATTTGATAGTCATCATCTTTATCACGCTTCTTACCTACTTCACTATCTGAACAAACAGCAAAGCTGTGCATTGGTAAAGTTGATTCTTGCGTCCACTCCGTTAACGTCTGAGATAACAGTGACAAGGAAGGAACTAGAAATAAAACATTGCCGCCCTTACCAGCAACCTCTTCTGCTAGACGCAGCGCCGTAAAGGTTTTACCAGTGCCGCAAGCCATAATCAGCTTGCCCCTATCGGCTGACTCTAGGCCATAGACTACATTTTGAATTGCGTTGCGCTGATAGTCTCGGAGACTCTTGGGCTCTTGCAGAACAACTTCTTTTTTCTTAAAAGTTTCTGCCCAGTTAATTTTGCTATTTTCGAGGTCGCTGAGAGTTATCTTCTGCGTTGGGGTATTTTGCCCCTGCATCGCATCGTCTACGTGATGGCTAACATTATCTGTTGTCAAAATTAACAAACGCTGTGTAAAAGGTTTTTTACCTGATGCTGTAAAAAACGAATCTATGTGTCGTTTGTAAAGTGTAGTTTCAGAATCGTAAAATTTTGCCTGGATTGCGTGATACTCATTGGTCTGTCTTGTTCTCGCAACTAAGTCGATACCAGTATCTGTGCCAGGATCAGAATTGCCTTGTTCAATCCAATATTTGCGCCAGTCTTCCCATAGCCAAACGTTTTCATATAGATCTTTATATTTGGGCTCATTCTCAAAATAGATCTTTGAGAGATTCTCAAAATAGTTGCCTTTTTCCCTCTCAGATTGCGAAGCGGCTCGAAAGGTATCTAAAACGTCTCTTAATGCTGTCATATTTGGCTGTTTTGGTAATTTAATTATTCCCATTAGATTACCATGCACGCCCATCAAATAAGCCTTTAATTACAAGCGTCTAAACACTAGACGCCTATATTTTTAAAACTCATTTAAGGCCATTTTTTACTGGCTCACTTTATGAGCTTTTGACACCCTAAGCTGGTCACATCACCTCGACTTAGGAGATTAGCCATGAAATATCTAATTGTCATATTTTTGCTTGCTCAAGCCGCCTTATATGCCCAAAAAACTCTTGCCCAAGTAACCAATTTTGATAACTCTCCATACAACATGCAGAACAGTCAGTTCAATATGGAGAACTCGCCTTACAACATGCGTAACAGCCCATACAACATGGACAACAGCGCATATAACGTGGGCGCCAAGAATGGGGTTTATGACAACTCTGGCAACAGAATTGGTTATGAGGTTAAGGCGCCAAGCGGCGTAACTAACTATTTTGACAATAGCGGCAACCGAATTGGCTACACACCTTCAAAAAGATGATTGCGAGTCTCCTCTTAGGGGCGTATCTAGCAATCATTCATCCCAAGCCCCTGATGGCAGAAGTTGCCATTGATTGCTCAAGAATCGTTGGCTTGCCTAGACTTAAAACAATGGATTCTTACCTCTACAAAGTAATTACCGTAGACGAGATGCATAGTGCGCCTGCATTCTCCTTTCAAACCCGAAAAGAGTTTTTTACCTCTTATTTCAAAATTGACAAGCTCAGCAAATGAGCTTGTAATAAAGCTTATCAACACCTATGTTTAAAGGCAAAAGATGGGCGATCTGGAAAGGCTTTATAGAATCAAATACATGATCCAAGCACGTGGATCTGTGCCGCTCAAAGACTTTCTTGATGAATTGGAAATATCCAAGGCAACCTTTAAGCGAGATCTTGAATATCTACGAAGCAGAATGAATGCTTCTATTGTTTACGATCGCTTTCATGGCGGTTATCGGTTTGATGGGCAAAGCGTAGGAGAAAAAATTGAACTTCCAGGCTTATGGTTTTCTGAAAAAGAAGCTACTGCATTAGTTCTCATGCAACACCTACTTTCTAGCCTCGATAAAGGTGGATTAATAGAGCCGCATATACAACCACTAACCTCCATTATTGATGGCATTCTTGGCCAAAGCCAAACACCTGCTAAAGAGTTGAGAAAACGCTTAAAAGTATTTGGAATGTCTGCCCGCAAAAGCAATATTGATTGCTTTGAGGAAATTGGTGCTGCATTACTTAAGCGTAATAGGCTACAAACCACCTATTACGCACGCAGCAGAAATGAAACCACTGAAAGAGAAATATCGCCTCAGCGTTTAATCTTTTACAAGGACAATTGGTATCTCGATGCTTACTGCCATCTACGTGAAGATCTCAGAAGCTTTGCCGTTGATGGCATCAAAAAAGCTGCGATAACCAACACCAAAGCTGTTGAGATATCGGAAAAGCAACTACATGAACATTTTTCCGAAAGTTATGGAATATTCTCAGGCAAGGCAACCCAAAAAGCCAAATTGAAGTTCACGCCTGAACGAGCCAGATGGGTTGGAAGCGAAACTTGGCATGGGCAACAAATAGCTTCTTTTGATAAAGAAGGTAACTACATTCTTGAGTTTGACTACAACCAAGATCCTGAGCTAGTTATGGACATCCTTAAGCATGGATCTGGTGTAGAGGTTTTATCTCCAGCGAGTCTACGTAAGCGAGTCAAAGAAGAACTTAGCAGCGCACTTAAAAAGTATTAATCAACCTCATTAGCCGTTAAGAACATAGATTTTTGTAAAGATACAAAGAAGTCTTGGTAAGGCTTTGGATCTGTAACCGCCACATTATTATATTGCGCACTAGCTCTAACAATCATATTTTTGCCAGACGCACCCGGCCTTACAGAAACAGTCATTCTTAAGGCATAGCCACTGAGCTTTGTGGCAGACACAGTTCCTAAATCTAAGTCTGCTTTATCTATAACAAAGCCTAAATCTTGAAGCGTAGCAATGGTTGAGCGCATAGTCTTAGCTTTGTCAGCAGTATCAAAAGATCTTGACTGTATAGATCGAAGCTCAACTGAGGTTTGACCGCCCGCATTTGAATCTAGAACCCTTTCTTTCATGGTGGCATTACAGCCAACCAAAAGTGTTGTAGTAGAAACAGCGAGGATTAGCGGAATATAAGCAAAGGATTTTTTATTCGACATTTTGTGCCTGCAAGAAAATAGATTTAGATAGCTTGTCAAAGAACTCTTGATAAATTTCAGGGTCATTGATTCCTTCTATCTTTGTAAGAACGCCCCTTTGATTCCATACCAATCGTTGAAATGTCACACGAACAACATAGCCATTCTGTGCTTCAACAGGTTGATTGAACTTCACTTGCTTGCCAGTTTTTGTTGTTACATCCACTTGTATTGGATTATTGGTAGCGGCTGGTTTAGTGACTAAAGAAGCTCTAATCTTTTGATCTTTGTCATAACTTGCCTGCACCTTAAATAGGGCGGCCAATAAAATAGCCCCCGCAATTTGACCGCCATCTGTTGCATCTCGAGTTTTTGATGCAACCAGAACGCCTAATTGCATATTGGATTCATCTAAATTAAACCCCATGTCTTGCAATACGTTATTAGATGCAGTTAAAAGTTCTTTCTCACTCTTGATGTCATATTTTCTTGACTGCAACTGTCTATTAGCCAAGGTATCTGGCTGAAACTGCAGAGCCTCTGGCGGTATTTGAGCGGCACAGCCTGCAAGTAAGCCAATAATGCAAAAACTAGCTATAAGTTTTTTCATGTCTTGGCTCTTAGAATTTCGAAGTGTTGTATGCGAAATCTCTGACCAAACCCTTTTCGTCAAACTTAATAACGATGGTTAAAGTTTTCTGCGTTCTGCTAACTGAAGCATTTGCATCTCTTGGAAACCATAAAAATCCTCGGCCTTGAGATGTAGCAGCCATGCCTTCAGTTGAAACCTTGTCGTAAACCCAAACCTCACGGCGCTTATCGTCAGTAGTCACCATATTCGGTGAACCAAGTGCTGAAACCACATCAGCAGAACTCATGCCCACTTTGATTTCTTTTTGCACCTTACCAATAGATAGGTTATCGCCTTCGCCTTTTGCGGCATTCATATCTTTTTGTTGATCTACTAGCGAAGTTGGGTAACAACCTGCTAAAGAGAAAGCCGCGGCAATCATAACGACGCCAATAACAAAAGATTTATTCATAATATTTCACAGAAAGAAGGGGGCAATTTGCCCCCGAATTGATTAAAACTTATATCCCACACCAATCAATGCATTAAATGTATTTGCGCTTGATGTATTTGAGTATGAATAGGTATAAGTGCTTACCTTTCCAGAGTATGTGTTGGTTACATTTCCATAGCTCATGTAATTAACTTCACCAAATGCATACAAACCACCTTGAATCAGTTGCTTGTAGCCCAATCCAAGTGAGTAACCTGTGTAGTTAGTTGTTTGCGCACTTCCACCATTGTCGGTAGCTTGAATTGATGCGCCTGTGTAACCCACTTTTCCATACAACAATCCATCTGTCCCAATTGGTGTAGCAGGAGATAAAAAGATGTTGTATGCGTTTTGTTTCTTATATGAACCTGTAACAGTTCCATATCCATTGATGCCATAGGTGTAATTAGCAGATGATGAATTGAGCGGGTCATACTCAACACCTAAACCAAGTAAAAAATCCTTGCTTAGTGATGCGTAATACCCAACCCCAAGTGCGCCCGTAAATCCACTAGATGTAGAAACTGTTGTTGAAATAGGAACCGTGCCTACACCACCAATTGATAAGCCACCACTTGAAAATGATGGGTTAATACTTTCATAACCAATCCCGATTTGTCCGTAAGCGCCCTCAAACTTGGACTGAGCATTTGCGACGGCGATTGAAGAAAGAACTAACCCTGCGGCGAATAAAAGTTTTGATACTTTTGTCATTTTCACTCCTTTTGCTAATGAACTAAATTTAGTATCAGCTTGGAGTGTTGGAGTTTCAATTAAATTTAAACATAAAGAATATGCATATCAAGTATGTATATTTTTGTTATCTAATTAAAAAAGTTTTTGCTTAAATCATTAATTAATTTTTTTAATTTATCTGTTGGTATCAACAGTCTTTGCCGCTTATCTTTAGTATCTTGAACAAGCTCTACCCAGCCATGTCTAGTTAAATGATTGAGATGCTTTCGAGTATTCAGCATGCTTTGTGTTGTTTGTGTGCAAACCTCTTTGATAGTAGTGGGCTTGTTATTTAGGCTTGACTCAAGAATTCGCAATAGCAGATCATATGTAACTAATGAATGTCCGTTATACAAAGTCTGATCTAAATACTTCTTAGCTTGGATAATTTTTTTTAAGTTTTCTACGTATTCCATTCTTTTCATGCACCTATGTATAAACGGCGTTTATAAAAAAATCTAGAAAAGAAATAGAACAAAAATAGAGCAATTAAGTATGCATAGTTACGTTATCTATTTCCCATTTGCTTTCTTGGGAAGTTGTAGATTACAAATTGAAGGGCTCATCGATTGAGCCTTGTGAAATTAATTTGATAGTTTTTATAACTACTGTATGAATACACAGTATTATTGGCATCAATAACGATGCCAATAAACGAAAGCGTTAATAACAAGAAGCCTATTGCTTTCTTTTCTTTGGGTTTCTCTGCTCAAACTCAATAGCTTCTTGTAACTGAGCCTTCTGTCGCTCTAGTTCTTTATGTCGCCGAATAAGATCTTTGCCAGATATAACCTGTTGATCCTTAAGCAAAGAGTCTAGGGTGGGCTTACTCTTCCCACGGGAATCGTTCACGACCCAGCTCCTCCATAATTTCACGCTTACTCTTGGCGGCTTTTGATGATCGGTTAGTTCCATGCTTTGCCCAATGCTCTTGATCAGCATGAATTTCAGCCAACTCATTTTTAGCGTCTTCTGCTAAAGAGGTGAGCTTTTTAGCTTTAATCTTGCCCACAAACTCTAGGTTAGATTCGTCAGTCATATCGCAATTCTAAGCGTCCCGTAACTAGACGCACCACATTAGTTGCAATTAAATCCACCATATCCATTAGGCATACATGTCTTTGTCAATGGGGCAACGGTTTGGGGCCTATTTGGGTCTGGCATACCCTGTAATTGGATTTGTTGGCGGGGTTGCTGATTTGCATTTCCTTGCTGCTGTATTGGTGCTGGAGTCTGCTGCCAAGCAGGAATACCTTGCATACATTGCTGAGGATTTTGTTGATATTGGCAAGTATTCCAGTCTGGAGCTTGGGCCCATACCGATGAACTTAAAAATAAAGAGATAAAAAGTAATTTTTTCATATGCAGCTCCATTTATTACATACTTATTGCCGATGAATAATTCTAAGATTCATTATCGCTTCAATAGGTCAGAGTAGAATTATTTCAACCCTCATTCTCAATCGGGAGACCTATGAAACCTCTATTTCTTGCCTTGCTAGTTCTCCTATGCAATTTTGTCACGCCAGCATATTCACAATCTCAAACTTACAACCAGAGTCAGCCAACTGGTAAGCCATTATTGGACCTAGACAACCAATCCTCCAACGCCAGTTCTCCGCCTCCACCCAACCCAAAATTAAATCCAAGCCCAAAAGCCGCCATTACAGATGATATCTCAGCATTTTTTGCTGATAAAAGTGTGCGCCGAATAGGGCTGCTAATAGTCATTATTGTGCTTGGCTACAACCGATTTAAAAAGAAAAAATTGGAAGAGCGATCAAAGTTGTGAAATGCTTTATTGCTGCCATTTTTCTGTTGGCAACACTAAACGCTAATGCAGAGCTTTGGAATGCAGTCGTTGTCTCAGAGACTGGCACAACTTTCTTTTATGATCCAACCAGCATTATTAGGGATGGGAATATGGTGAAGTATTGGGAGTTAGAAAACTACCCCGAACCATTGGTAGCTGGCAATATCATTTTGCTCTCATCAAAAATTCAAATGCTTGTGGATTGTCAAAATAAGAAATATAAGAACCTTAATATATTTGATTACAGCAAATCTTTTGCTACCGGTGATTTAGTAAAAATTGATTTGACCGGAAACTCCCCCTGGAATCCTATTACACCAGGCTCGGTTGACAATGCATTATTTGATTTTGTTTGCAAAGCTCAACCCAATTAAAGGTTATAACCATGAAAAAACTATTAGCTTTGATTTTGACACTCATTGTCACGAATTCTCATGCTGGCAACACCTCTTACTCTTGTATTGTTAAGTATGCAGGCGAAGTATCTAATGCGGGAGATATGGACTATGCCACCAATGTTCACAAAGGAAAAAATGGCATGCTCTCATCATATATTGGCACCACATTTACAGTTGATAGAAATACTGGCGCAGTAATTGGAGAGATAGTTAGCAATCAAAGCGCCAATGCAATCAAGACTGAAATTTTGAGTAATGGCAGCGGAGGAAATGCTTTTAGGTTATTGACTAGATTCGGGCCAAACCCATCAATCTTGTATTTACAAATCAATGACTATCCCGCCTATAAGAATGGGAATGAAAGCCCTTTTATAGGATTTAGATGGAGCGAATCGATCTCGGGCAGCTGCAAATAATCTAATACTCAAATACATTAATTAAGCGTCTCGTAACTAGACGCTGAATAAATTGTTCCATCTAGAACAGACAATTAAATATCCTCTATCTATTGAGGCATGATGAAATGGGGCTGGCAAGGCACCCATTTTGCCAATCACTGGTGATATCGATATTCCTGTGTCTTGCCGCCATAGCCATATGAAGCGGCTCTTACATCTTGAACATAGATATAGCTTTCCTCATGTAGGTTTCCCAAGATTTGCTCAAATCCAGCAAATGCTTCCTTGATATATTGAGCCTTCTCATCCTTTGTGTTGGTTTCATCAGTAATTTTGATGTCGAAGAAGAAGCTGTTTTTTCCTTGCTCACTCAGCAAATTACCGCCAACAAACCATTGGTCAAGCTCTACATAGTCAATGGCTATTGCTGTGACTTCCTTTTTCTTTCCCAAGATTCTGTGGGTCAGATCCAACAGTAGTTCATTAATCTTCTTTGTTGTTTCAATAGATTTTTTACCGCTGACTTTTACATTCAAAATTGGCATTTCATTCTCCTAATTAGTTAGCTATACAACTATTAATACAAAAAAATAGAGGGCTACAAAACTTCGCTAATTCCCCTCAATTTACCAACAACATCTAAAAACTCATTCGCGCCCAATAACTTCTTGAACTTCTTTGTTACTTCACCACTTGCGGCATTGAGGCCGTCTTTGATTGCCTTGGCCTTCTTAGTTGGATGAACTTCAATCTCACGAGCATCATCGGCTGATGGTAATCTCTCGATTAATCCCAGCTTCTCCAATCCATCCAGACCTCTAGATGCAGTAGGCTTAGTGATATTCATTTCTTTAGCCAAGGCATTTTGATAAGAGCCAGGTTTTTCCAATATGACTCTCAACAAAAATGCTTGTGATGGAGTCAGTCCAAATGACTTAAATGCCAATGTCCACTCCCGCTCTAGTTTACGAGCCAGTGAGGTGGTATTGAAATAGAGGCATTGTTCAAACATGTAGGCACTCTAACACGTTTTAGTTAGCTATGCAACTATAAATTAGATATTATCCATCCAACCTCGTAGAATCAAGGCATGAGAGCGGAAGATATTGGAACCATTTGCCCAGCCTGCGGAAAAGCCAACGACTGCCAAATGGCTAGCGATAAGAAATGCTGGTGCTTTGATGTATCGGTTGATAAGTTCAAACTTGAACAAGCGCTTAAAGACAAATCAAAAGATCAATGTTTGTGTAAGGCCTGCTTGAAGAAGTTAAGCGTCTAGTTGCTGGACGCTTATGTAATTTTGTATTCTTGAAAAAACTCTAATAAATTTAAATTTCTTACGCCCAATTCATCACATACTGGTCTAAGCCCATATTGAGCTAAATTTTTAGTTTCTGAAGTTACAACCGTTGCCTCATCCTGAGATCTTGCCAAAGCAATTAACCATGGATCAGCCCCAGCCATAAATCGCTTGCGATGAGCGTTAATTGAAAAATTAGAATTTTTCTCAACATCTGAAATAACATCAGCATACTCAAGCTCAATGTCTTGAGAAATATGAAACATGTGCCTTGATTTAGCCATGAATGCCTCGCGCCACTCATCTGCTTTATTTTTCACTTCATCATGCACGGCATCCACCGAAATGATCTCTCTTTTATCAATTCCTTCATAGAGCTTAGTCCATATTGGCTTGAAAATGACTAGATGCTCTGGATAGTGGCGCTCACCCAAATCAATTAAACAGCATGAATCAATGCAGTATTTCATCAACGAAGTCCACCAACTAACTTGTCGATTTTCTTAACCCGTAAATTCAATATGGATGATGCATCAAAAATATCCAATAATCCTGAAGCATAAGCATTTAGGACTAGCCTAAAAGTTGGCTTACCCATATCTTGCCTCATGATATGTTCTCGAGGAATCTTTATTTCCCCTGTTTTTGAATGTTTTTTTTCTGCGGCGGCTTTATTTCGCTCGTCGAGAAGTTCAGCAAGATCGTGGCCGTTTATCAGACCAAGCCTCTTTAAACAAACTGCTGCGGTGCTATATGTAACGCGGAACTCTAGCGCCAACGCCTCCATCATTTCTTTTGGCGTAAGTCTCTCTAATTGGGCTGAATTTACTTTATGGGAAGGAACCAATATTTCCGCAGCCAAACTATTGCATTCTGCCTCTAACTTGCTCTCACTATTATTAAGATAGCCAACACTTTGAGAAGTAATGTCATTAATTGCTGATTTTCCAAAGAGCAAATGGGCGTATTCATGCAAGAGGGTAAATAACTTTCTCTCGTTGGCGCCGCCGCCCCTTTTAACCAAGATTATTGGCTGTTGCTCATAAAAGATTGCAGCCCCAATTACACCCGTTACATCCGGTAAATATTGAGACTCGTAAACCAGAACACCATCGTTCTCAATTTTCTCTTTCCAATAACCAAATGCATCTTCATAGTTAAGTCGAGAGACCTCTTCTTCTTTTATTCCTAAACGAGATCTGATCTGCATCGCCATTGCGGGGAAATCATCGCCTGCAATAGTTTTAAATCTAACGATTGGCTCGTCCAAATCTTTGGCTAACTCAAGAAATAGCTCTCGTCTATCTCTACATTTTTTAATTTCTAAATTAAGCCTGTGGTGCTCTACCCCAACATTACCTGGCTCTAGTCTTAAGTCAGGAATTGGTGACGGCTTGTTGAGCTCAGGAAATTCTTTGAGATAAAAGTATCCAAATGGAATTTGATAGGCTTCAGCAGCTGCTCGAAGTTGCGCCAAGGTTAAGGCGCGTTTCCCAGATTCTGCCAGCTTTAAATTCTCCTCAGAAACACCAATAGCTAATGCCGCCTGGTGAATAGATAAATTCACAGACTCTCTAGCCAAAGCTAGTATTTGATAATTGTTGGAGGCTCTTATGGTTGTCATGCTTGGATATCAATTTACTACACGAACCCACGCTCGGCCAACTCAAAGCTGTCGATGCCATTTTGGGGAAATATGAAACCGCTGGAAGCCAATAGATTCGGTGCTTAGCGGGCAGTGAGTCTTGCTGTGCTTAGACCCAATGAATAGAGGACTGTTAATCCTCTTGCCTGCGTTTTCAATCCTCTGCTCTACCGACTGAGCTACCAGGCCAAGACTTGGAATTATAAATGAAAGTCTGTTTTAGCTTGAAAAATGGCTTGTAATGCCTAACTAGCCTTGGTTGTAGCCCTAGATCGAGCTGCATGTAATTTTCTGTAGCTATCAATCATGCGGTGGTGCCGATCAAGGCCCTCTAGCTGCGTGCTGGTTGGAGCCAATCTATAAAAGCGTACGCTACCGTCAACCGAGCCGATTACGGCATCCATTCTCTCATTGCCAAACATTCGACGGAAGTTGATTGCGTAGTCATCGAGCTCTAGTTCGTCATCTAACTTAATTTCAAGTACTGCGTTGAGCGCCTGATAAAACAGTTTTCGATCAACGGTGTTGTCGTTGTATTGAAGAAAGGCGCCAACTAATTCATGTGCTTCATCCAATTGTTTTAAAGCAAGATGTATGAGCAACTTCAGCTCTAAAATGGTGAGCTGACCCCAAACCGTGTTCTCATCAAACTCAACGCCAATCAATGTGGCGATATCACCATACTCGTCTAGCTCGTTATTTTCTAGACGCTCAAGGAGTGCAGTCAGTTTTTTATTATCTAAGCGATGCAGATTCAAAATATCGGCGCGGAATAACAAAGCCTTGTTCGTGTTGTCCCATACCAAATCTTCTACTGGATATACCTCAGAATATCCTGGCACTAGAATCCTACAAGCCGTTGCGCCCAGCTCATCATATACAGCAACATATGACTCTTTACCCAAGCCCTCAAGAATGCCAAACAAAGTTGCCGCTTCTTCGGCGTTGGAGTTCTCTCCTGCGCTAGAGAAGTCCCACTCTACAAATTCATAATCTGACTTTGCGCTGAAGAAACGCCACGACACAATACCGCTCGAGTCAATAAAGTGCTCAACAAAGTTATTGGGCTCAGTGACCGCTTCACTTGCAAAGGTTGGCGGGGGTAAGTCATTAAGGCCCTCTAAGCTACGCCCCTGAAGCAATTCAGTCAGACTACGCTCTAGCGCAACCTCTAGGCTGGGGTGGGCGCCGAAGGATGCAAATACGCCACCCGTGCGGGGGTTCATGAGAGTGACGCACATCACGGGATAGACTCCGCCCAATGATGCATCCTTTACCAATACCGGAAAGCCTTGCTCCTCCAGCCCCCGAATACCAGCGAGGATACCCGGGTACTTATCCAATACTTTTTGCGGTACATCAGGCAGAGCAATTTCGCCTTCTAGAATTTCACGTTTTACTGCGCGCTCAAATATTTCGGATAAACATTGCACTTGCGCTTCAGCCAAAGTATTGCCTGCACTCATGCCATTACTGACATAAAGATTTTCAATCAGGCTTGACGGAAAATAAACGGTCTCTCCATCTGAGTGACGCACATAGGGTAGCGAACAAATACCACGCTCTACATTGCCAGAATTCGTATCGATCAAATGCGAACTACGTAATTCACCATCGGGATTAAAAATATTCAGGCAATGCGCATCCAAAATATCTGTTGGCAGCTCATCATCGGGGCCAGACTTAAACCAGCGCTCATTGGGATAGTGCACAAATGCAGCATTGGCAATATCTTCACCCCAATATGTGCCAGCATAAAAATGGTTATTACTGAGTCGCTCAATGTACTCGCCCAAAGCCGATGCGAGAGCGCTTTCCTTTGTGGATCCCTTGCCATTGGTGAAGCACATAGGCGAATGTGCATCACGGATATGCAGCGACCAGACGTTAGGAATGATGTTGCGCCATGAAGCAATTTCAATCTTGATACCCAGATTCGCAAGTACGCCAGACATATTGGCAATCGTTTGCTCTAAGGGCAAATCCTTGCCCACAATATAGGTAGAGGCATCAGTAGCAGGCTTTAGGGTTAATAAGGTCTGTGCATCTTCATCTAAGTTTTTGACTTCTTCAATAACAAACTCTGGCCCAGCTTGTACAACCTTTTTAACCGTACAACGCTCAATCGAGCGCAAAATCCCTTGACGATCATTGGCAGAGATATCTTCCGGCAGCTCCACTTGAATCTTAAATATTTGCTGATAGCGGTTCTCTGGATCAACAATATTATTTTGTGAAAGGCGAATATTTTCAGTTGGAATATTGCGCGTGTCACAGTACAACTTCACAAAGTAGGCTGCGCATAAAGCTGAAGAGGCCAAGAAGTAGTCAAAAGGGCCTGGAGCTGACCCATCACCCTTGTACCGAATAGGCTGGTCAGCGATTACAGTGAAGTCATCAAACTTTGCCTCGAGACGAAACTTATCGAGAAAGTTGACCTTAATTTCCATGCGAATAATTCCGAAAGTAATGAAACAGTGATTTGGGCGCTATTACTAGCTGCGCTGACTAAACTGCGCAATAGGCGTGACGGCTATTTTGAAGCCTTACTGCTCACCTTTATTGCGCGAAGTATCGATTCCCAAGGCTTTGAGTTTGCGATACAAGTGGGTTCTCTCTAGGCCGGTGTACTCAGATATCTTCGTCATGCTGCCGCCCATGATTTGCATTTGATGCTCGAAATAGGCTTTTTCAAAAAGATCTCTAGCTTCTCTTAGAGGCAAATCAAAATAGGTCTTTGCAATTCCGCTAATGTATTCGCCTTCTGCTGGGGCTTGCGCTGGTTCAGCGCTCAGAGCCTTAGGAGTCGGGCTTACGGTGGCGCCAGACTGAACGGCTCTCTGTTCTTCTGGTTCGATATATTTTGGAGAGCTCTCCAGCGCCTTACTCACAGTCTTGAGTAATTTCTGTAAGGCGATCGGTTTTTCTAAGAAGTTGAGCGCACCAATCCGTGTTGCCTCAACCGCAGTATCAATCGTGGCATGACCGGACATCATCACTACCGGCATTGTTAATTGCCCAGTCTTTGACCATTCTTTTAATAAAGTAATTCCGTCGGTTTCAGGCATCCAAATATCTAACAACACTAAATCCGGACGCATTTGCTCGCGAATGGTACGAGCCTGAGCTGCGCTCTCTGCTGCATAAACAGTATGGCCTTCATCCGTGAGAATCTCATTGAGGAGCTCACGAATTCCCATCTCGTCATCAACGACCAAAATACTAGCCATACTTAGGCTGCCTCTTTTGCTAAATTCATAAACAAAATTGATACTTTTGCACCAACCACTTCCTCGCCCTGCATACGGTTTCGGATTTCAATTTTGGCCCCATGATCATCAATAATTTTTTTGACCACCGCCAAACCCAATCCCGTTCCTTTACTCTTAGTGGTTACGTAAGGTTCAAAGGCTCTTGCCAATATCTTAGCTGTAAATCCAACTCCACTATCACTTATTGTTAAGCGCACCGCATTTTGCGTTACGCCATCTTGCTCGCCATAGGGCACTAATTCTGTTTTTATCTCTACAGGCTCAGCCTGATGCTTGCCTTCAAGGGTCGCATCTTGAGCATTTTGTAGCAAGTTATGAATTACCTGTCTTAGCTGGGTTGAGTCTCCCATAATATTTGGGCAACGCTCATCTAGCTGGGTACGCAATGGACTGCCTTCGTATAAGCCCAAAATTTCTGATGTAAGTGTATTAATCGAGACCGGCTTGAGTTGTGGCGTAGGGGTTTTAGCGAAGTCCCTAAAATCATTCACCATCTCTTTCATGGCTTGTACTTGGCCAATGATGGTTTCAGTACTGCGATTCATTATCTCTTCTTGCTCTGGGCTAAGCTTGCCTGAAAGCTTATGCTGCAAACGCTCCGCAGATAGCTGAATTGGAGTTAGTGGATTCTTAATCTCATGGGCCAAGCGTCGTGCGACCTCACTCCAAGCGATCGATCTTTGTGCGCTCACCACGTCCGTAATATCATCAAATACCACCATCCGTAGCTCGGGCGTTAATTGTGTGCCACGCACAAACACGGTGATACCGGGTTCATTCTCAAATTCGTTGGTAGCGTGAAGTTGGATTTGCTTTTGCCAAACTGGTGCAGCTTGCGGAGCAGCTTGAGCAGTGTCGCTACCACTCTCATTCGCCACAGTTAATTTCATGGTTGCAAAGCCCTCTTTGATGGCGCTCTCAAACTCAATCAGTGCTGGGTTACTACTCAAGGGCTTGCCATCTAATAAGGTTAGATCATGTGCAAATATGCGGTCAGCGCCAGCATTGCTAGAAACTACGTTGTAATTTTTATCAAAGATGCAAACACCTGCTGTTAGGTTGCCCAATACTTTTTCTAAAAATGCCTTAGATTCCTGTAAAGAGGTACGGGTATCGGCAAGCTGTCTAGTCATCACATTGAATTGCCGTGTGAGCATCCCCAGCTCGTCGCCAGTATCTAGCTCTGGCTTTGGCGATAAGTCACCCTGTGCAACGGCCTGAGTGCCCTTCAGCAGCATCAAGAGTGGGCGGGCGAGCTGACGCCCCAATAGCAAAGCCAATATCACCGCAACAAATAATGCAAAAAATAGGGTGAGGGTAAGCGTGCCCACAAACATTTTGCGCAGCCCACTACGTCCCAAGGCTTTTTCTTGATATTCACTGTAAGCGCTCTCGACTGCAAAAATATTTTTTGCTAATGGCTCCGGAATAAAACGCACTAACTGCAGGAAATATTTATCTTCGCCATCTTTATTCAGATCTGCTTTGCCCAAGATGGGCTTCTTTCGCACAATCGGCACAATCGCCCTTACTCGATAGCCTCGCTGCCCGTTCTCTAGCTCAATTTGATCTAAAAAAGTAATGCCTTTCTTCTTAAAGGCCTCTGCAATCACTTCGGCACTAGGAGCCGGTAAGAATTTCTTAGGTCGCGCTTCACTACTGAAAATAAAACTACGCTGCATGTTAAAGAGGGTAACCTCTTGAATGCCAAATTGATTCCGAATTTTCATGACCATAGCCCCGACCTGCTCGGAACTAGAGCCTGCTGGTACTTGAACAATTTGCTCGGCGATGAAATTACCCTCACCAAGGATTTCTTCTTGGGCAACGCGTAAGGTGACTCGTCCTAACTCTAGTCCCGAATCCAGCGCTGACTCAACCTTAACGTCAAACCAAGTCTCGATACTTCTTGATACGAATTGAAGAGACACTCCGTACAAAATTAAGCCCGGCACGATTCCGACTAAAGCAAAAATCATTGCCAGCTTTGCAATCAAGCGGGTACCAAAGTGGCCTCGATACCAGCGTACGGCAATCACAATCACCAAGGTCAAAATGACCAGAGTTAAGCAAACTCCAATAACTACGTTGGCTGCGTAAAGCCAAATGAAGTATCGATCAAAAAACTCAGTGTTAGATGATGCAATCGACAATAAAACTAATAGCATCAATGCAAATATGCCGATTAAGCCTATGGCGATTGGGAGCAATTTCTTGCGCCAAGCTTTTGATTCAAAAAAGCTTGGCTTGAGCGGTGCTAAGGCTTCTCTCATCGCTTAATCAGCGCCGGGCCATTAGGGGAGAAAGGGAAATGCAGCCAGTCACTCGAAACATTCCAGTCTCGATTATTCAATGCATTGACCTGGAATGGTTTGGGGAGCTTGCTTAAATCTAAGGTCATGCGCAGACCTGCGGTATAGGCTTTACTAGCATCCAGTTGATTGTTGTCAATAACGCGCCAACCACCGACACTGCCCACCGCTTGCAGCGCCTCAGAAATTGTTTTTGCCGAAAAAGTAAAGCCGTCAGATGCAATTCGATATTGCTGAGTAAGGGGCTGATACGACAAACGTGTTTGTCTTTGAACTAGGGTAGATTTTTCATCAAACCAATACCAACGTGAGCGCGTGAGATCAAATTCAGTTTGAAAATATAAGACCACACCTTTTTGAACGGCCTCTTCCAGGCCTGGAGAAAGTTCAATTTGAAAAGTAGCATTTAATAACCAGTCGCTATCAACCTTTTCTAATTCAAAGGATTTGATCTTGATACCTTCGGCGCGGACAGTAGTTGAAAATACACTCAACACCATCAAACCCAAAAAGATGAATTGCTTAATTCTTTGGCTCATGGCCCATTTTTCTTAAACAAGGCATAGTAAAAACCGTCATTGGCTTCTGTAGGCAAAAGCTGTCCTGGAGCGCTTAATCGTACCGCATTGCTATGCTGCTGAGCAAACCAAACCGCTTGATCCTCCCCCTCTTCCGGAAATACCGAGCACGTAACGTATAGAAGCAGGCCTTCTAGCTTGAGCAGCTTCCAAGCTTGGGTCAATATCTCACGCTGCTTTTGCTGCAAGGACCTAATGTCCGCCTCACGGCGTAAAAATGGGATATCTGGGTGACGAGCAACAATTCCCGATGCAGAGCAAGGCGCATCTAGCAAAATTTTGTCAAACAGTACGCCATCCCACCAGGCAGCTTTTGAGGCATCACCACGAAGCACTTTTACTTTTTCAGAATGCAGGCGTAGACGATCTAAGTTGCCCCCAATTTTTCCAAGGCGCTCGCCATCCAGCTCTAACGCTCTCATCTGACAGTCCGCCAACTCCAGCAAATGAGCAGTCTTTCCGCCAGGGGCTGCACAGGCATCTAAGATTAAATCGCCGGGCTGAGGATTCAATAAGGTCGCTGCCAATTGAGCACCAGCATCTTGTACAGATGCGGCGCCACTATAAAAACCTGGTAAATCAGAAACGGGAACTGGGTTTGGTAATAACAATGCGCTTGGCAATGGGATCCCTGCAACCGACTCAATGGGCAAAGATGAAATACTCGCATCGCTTAATAGAGCTTGATATTGTTCCCGTGAATATTGCCGTTGATTCACGCGCAAAATTAATGGTGCACGCTTGGCTTGAGCAAATAAGATCGACTGCCATGCTTTTGGATAATTTCGCTTTAAGTTTGCTCGCCACCAAGCGGGGACGAACATGGGAATAGGATCCGGTGGGTAGTGAGGCTGACCCTCAGGGGGTTGCAAGGCGAGACTCACCTTGCGCAGCACCGCATTTACTAGGCCCTTGGCATACATCGTCTTGTCATACTCTTCGCAGGCCCTAACTGCTTGATCAACAATCGTATGGGCTGCATAACCCTTCCCCTCAGAACCATCGCGGACAAACAGAGCAATAGCAACAGTCAACAAATGATCAACTTCTGGTGGTGGAGCTTTAGGAACAAATTGCTTTATCAGCTCATGAGAGCGAATCCATTTACGCAATGCATCGAAACTCAAGCTTTGGACGATTGGTCTCTCGTGCGCATCTAGTTGATCTAACACTTCAGTCAGGGATCGACCACTCATCACCTCAGTAATGGCCTGAGCAGCAATAGTGATTGCTTCAGAAAGAGGTAAGCTATGCGGCGTTTTTTGATCTACCAATGGAATTTACTCGGGGTCAAAGCAATGCCTTTGTTTGAAAGCACAACAATTTATCGTCGGCGCTCAATGTTTGCAAACACATCTTTGCACTCATTTTTTTTCCGCCGGGCTTTTGCATCTCTAACACTTCAATGGCTCCAGATCTGCACTTCACATACACGCCTTGATCACCCAAGCCCAACACCTGGCCAGGCATTGCTGACTGACTATCGGGGGCTGTCTTGGCAACACGCGAACTCCACAGCTTGATAGAGAGGTCACCTAAGCTGGTGGTGGCGCCAGGAAAAGGGTTAAATGCCCGTATCCGAGCATCGATTTGCTGTGCATCTAGATGCCAATCGATCTCAGCCTCAGCTTTTAATATTTTTTCCGCATACGAAATGCCAAGCTTTGACTGGGGCATATGCGTTAAATCATGACCGTTTTGTAATTGATTAAGCACATTAACAATTAACTTGGCGCCCAAGATGGCTAAGCGATCATGCAGCGTAGCGCTGGTTTCATGAGCAGAAATTTCGAGCTCTTCTGTCAATACTGTATCGCCCGTATCAAGACCAGCATCCATCTGCATGATGCATACGCCTGTCTTATGATCGCCTGCTTCTATGGCGCGTTGAATAGGTGCAGCACCACGCCAACGGGGCAAAAGAGAGGCGTGAATATTAAAGCTTCCGTGTCTGCCTGGGCGTTCACTAATATCTAAAATTTCTTGGGGCAATATCAAGCCGTAGGCAACTACTACCATCGCGTCAAAATCAATTGCTGATAATTGCTGATATGCATCTTGGGCTTGTAACTTTTTTTGAACATCAACACTGTTTCGCTTTAGTGTCTCTGGCTGAAGTACGGGTATGCTTTTCTTGAGGGCAAATTCTTTAACGGGACTGGCTTGTAAATGCATGCCTCTACCAGCGCGGCGATCAGGCTGGGTAAGCACCAGCACGATTTCATGGCCGGCTGCATCAATTGCGCGCATGGCCTGTGCTGCAAATTCGGGGGTCCCAGCAAAAACTATTTTCATTCAGGGCGCTTAGCGCTGACCTACTAATTCTTTGGCACGCTTCTTCATTTTTTGTGAGATGCGAGTTTGCTTAAGAAACGATAGATACTCAACAAATACCTTTCCCTGCAAATGGTCCAACTCATGTTGCAAGCAAACCGCTAACAATCCATCGGCGTCAAGCTCAAACTCTTTACCATTTAGATCAAGAGCCTTAACGCGAATTTCTGCAGGCCTCTCAACTTCGTCATAAAACTCAGGAACAGAAAGACACCCTTCACGCCAAGATTTTTTCTCGGGGCTTGCCCAAATAATTTCTGGGTTAATAAAAACCATTAGCTCATTTTGCTCATCAGATACATCAATCACGACAATGCGTTCATGAATGTTCACCTGAGTTGCAGCTAACCCAACCCCGGGCGCCTCATACATCGTCTCTGCCATGTCGGCCACTATCTGTTTAATACGAGCGTCTACCTGTGCCACTGGTTTGGCAACTTGATGCAAGCGCGGATCGGGGTAACAAAGGACGGTTAACAAAGCCATATAGGAATTATCCAACAGAGCAATCTGTCTGTCCTGATTGCGCAAAATTCCCCGCCCATCAGAATGTTTGATATCTATGCCTATGCCACCAAACATCATCAACAAAATCCCCAGGGGTGACAAGAACTACCCTCTCAGACTCCACGACCTCTACGATGCCCCCAGCGCCCTATATATAAGTGGAAATACAAAATTGTTACGGCTGCCAATGGTGGCAATCGTGGGCTCCCGCAATGCCAGCGCTACAGGGCTCAAAAATGCCGCTCTATTTGCCCATAAGCTCTCTAAGGCGGGACTACTTATCATTTCAGGGCTTGCTAGGGGCATCGATGGAGCGGCTCACCGAGCAGTCCTTGATCTTTGCCAGCCTCACTTCACGGCAGCGGTTTGCGGCACCGGCCTAGATATGGTGTATCCAAGGGAGCATCTTGGCCTTGCAAAAGCAATTGGGCAGCAAGGATTGCTTATCTCAGAGTTTGCGCCAGGCGTTGGCCCCAAAGCCTTCCACTTTCCAAAACGAAATCGCATTATTGCCGCTTTAGCGCTAGGTGTGGTGGTGGTTGAGGCAACCGAGAGATCCGGCTCCCTTATTACCGCTCGTATTGCGGCAGACCTAGGAAGGGAAGTATTTGCATTGCCAGGACCCATCCATGACCCTCTTTTTGTAGGGTGCAATCAACTCATCCAGCAGGGCGCAAAATTAGTTCAAACCCCCAAAGACGTGCTCGATGAGCTCATTTTTACCTAAAAACCTCATTTAAGCGCATTTAAAGTGGGTTTTATCTAAAAAATGTCTTCGCTCGGGGGGTCAAAAATCCTCTAAAAAGGGCTTTTTTGGACTTTTCCAGATTTATCGGTTAATAATAAAAAAGGGGATAGCAATGGGCCAAATCCTGATTTGGTTTAAATTGATCATCCTTTTTCCCTATTAAAAACATTAATTCAGGCTCAAATTTAGGCAAACGCGTGGCTAAAGCATCTACCAAAAGCAGCACCAAGATCTCATCTGTCGATCACCCTAAGGCTCTGATCATTGCTGAAAAGCCCTCGGTAGCTAACGATATCGCTAAAGCTCTGGGTGGCTTTACTAAGCATGAAGACTATTTTGAGAATGATGACTTTCTTATTTCTTCTGCTGTTGGACACCTCTTAGAAATTGCAGCCCCAGAGGAGTATGACGTCAAGCGTGGCAAATGGTCTTTTGCCAACCTGCCTGTTGTGCCACCCTATTTTGATTTGCGCCCGATCGCCAAGACCGAATCGCGTTTGAAAGTGTTGCAAAAACTCATCAAACGTAAAGATGTCACCTCACTCATTAATGCTTGCGATGCGGGACGTGAAGGCGAACTCATTTTTAGATTGATTGCGCAACATGCAAAAGCATCGCAAACCGTCAAAAGACTTTGGTTGCAATCAATGACACCTGCAGCAATCCGTGATGGGTTTGCAAGCCTGCGCACTGATGACGAAATGCAACCACTTGCAGATGCTGCGCGCTGTCGCTCAGAGGCCGATTGGCTGGTCGGTATTAATGGCACGCGTGCCATGACTGCATTTAATAGCAAGAGTGGTGGCTTCTTCTTAACCACTGTTGGCCGCGTTCAAACGCCAACGCTCTCGATTGTTGTTGAACGCGAAGAGCTGATTCGTAAATTTATTTCAAAAGACTATTGGGAAGTTAAGGCGGAATTTATTGCTGCAGCCGGCATTTACGAAGGTCGCTGGTTTGATCCCAAATTCAAAAAAGATGTTACTGAGCCCGACGCTCGTGAGAACCGTCTATGGAGTGAAGCAGCTGCACAAAGTATCGTGGCAGCTTGCCGCGGTAAAAAGGCTACCGTTACTGAAGAAGCGAAGCCTGCAACTCAACTTGCGCCACAACTATTTGACTTAACAAGCTTGCAGCGCGAAGCGAATGCTCGTTTTGGATTCTCTGCTAAAAATACGCTGGGCCTTGCCCAAGCGCTGTATGAGCGTCACAAAGTGTTGACCTATCCTCGTACTGATGCAAAAGCATTGCCAGAAGACTACTTGGATACTGTTAAGCAAACCATGGAGAACATTGCGGATCATTCGCAAGAATATCGTGCATTTGCTAAACAAATTTTGCAGGGCGATCCAAAGGATCCCAAAGCAAAGGCAGGTTATGGATGGATCAAACCCAACAAACGCATTTTTGATAACTCCAAGATTTCCGATCACTTTGCGATCATCCCAACCCTAGAGACACCAAAAAGTTTAAGTGAGCCAGAGGCAAAGCTATATGACTTGGTAGTGCGTCGTTTCTTGGCAGTCTTTTATCCAGCCGCTGAATTTCGCGTCACCACTCGCATTACAGAGGCCTCAGGCCATCATTTCAAGACCGAAGGGCGTGTCTTAGTAAACCCGGGCTGGCTCACTGTTTATGGCAAGTCCAATCAAGCAGATGATGAGTTGGCGCCGGTGCAAGAAGGTGAAACCGTCCAAACCGAATCAGTAAATGCCATTCCATTGAAAACTAAGCCGCCAGCGCGCTACACCGAGGCAACCTTGCTATCCGCAATGGAAAGTGCGGGCAAGTGGGTTGATGACGATGAAATGCGCGAGGCAATGGCAGAGAAGGGTCTTGGTACACCAGCAACCCGAGCAGCCATCATTGAAGGTCTACTAGCTGAAAAGTACATGGTGCGTGAAGCGCGTGAACTTATCCCAACGGCAAAGGCATTTCAGTTAATGACTTTGCTGCGAGGCTTGGATGTTGAAGAATTAACTCGCCCCGATTTAACGGGCAGTTGGGAAAATAAGTTATCGCTCATCGAACAAGGCAAGATGAATCGCGACACCTTCATGCAAGAAATCGCGCAAATGACTCAGCGTATCGTGAAGCGTGCAAAAGAATACGACAGCGATACGATCCCAGGTGACTACGCCACAATGACCACGCCATGCCCGCACTGTAAGGGTCCGGTCAAAGAAAACTATAGACGCTTTGCCTGTGAAAAGTGTGGTTTTACGATTAGCAAAACGCCCGGTGGGCGCGCGTTTGAGTATCCCGAAGTAGAAGAATTGTTGCGTGAAAAAACCATTGGCCCCCTACAAGGCTTCCGCAGCAAAATGGGTCGCCCATTTGCCGCAATTATTAAGCTTTCTGAAATTCCAGAAGATGATTCTGATTATCCAAATGCGGGATTCAAACTCGAGTTTGATTTTGGAAATACGCAAGATGATGAAACTGAAGCGATTGATTTCACGGGTCGTCAGGCTTTAGGTGTTTGTCCAAAATGCTCTGGTGCAGTCTACGAAGATGGCATGCGCTATGTTTGTGAAAACAATACTGGGCCAAGTAAATCTTGTGATTTCAAAACAGGTAAGGTTGTTCTACAGCAAGAAGTCTCTAGCGAGCAAATTCAGAAATTGCTAAAAGAAGGCAAGACGGACTTGATGACCAACTTTAAGTCGAACCGTACTGGGCGCGGCTTTAAGGCCTACTTGGCACTTGGTACAGATGGCAAAATTGGTTTTGAATTTGAAGCCAAAGCTGCTGGCGCAGCTAAGGCTCCAGCCAAGAAACGGGCTGGCGCAAGCGCTGCCATCAAGTCTGCTGCAAAACCTAAGCGGGCCAGTAAAGCAAAGTCATCCTCAAGTAGCTGAGCTGTCACCAGCTTGGCTGCTAGGGCTGACCATAAAATTCCCCTGGAACCCAAAGCAGTAGCCAAAAATATGCCTGGCCGCTGAGTAAGTGCGCCAATGATGGGCAAGCGGTCTCCAGCAACACAGCGCACGCCAACAAATTCACTACTTTTTATGAGGCTAGCAATATCGCCGTTTTCGTAAGCCAACAAACCTTTGGCTTGCTGGCGATTAAAGTCATCACTACTGGCTCTGGGTGCAAGATCCCCCTCGCCCTCATCAAAACTTGATCCAACAATCCACTGATAACTTCCATCAGAAAGCTGTTTCGCTGGCAGGCAATAACCATCCCCAGAAATTCCGACCCTAGGTAATTTGCTTGCCCAAGCATCATCTGACTTGATAGAAAAAATACTCAGTTGTCCACGCACCGGCCTAAGCGGCAGTCGAATGCCAAGGCTGTTGATTAAATTCTTACTATCCATTGCGGCGGCAATCACCACCTTGTCAGCAGAAACGATTTCTCGTCCTGCTTCATCTTCTAAATACCACTTCTCATTACGCTCTTCTAGTTTTGCAACGCGCGTGTTCCAAAGACAAGTTAACTTTTCGTGCTCTTTTAGCAACCGCTTGCTTGCTTCTTGTAAGTTTAAGCAAGCCCCGCGCGAAATCCAAACGCCACTTTGGGAAATGCCGCAGATTATCTCTGCCTCTTTTGCATCAAGCGGAATAGCAATATCTTCTTTTAAGCCTAAAGAGTGTAGATGTGCGGCGATTTCTTCCCGGTTAAATTCTCTGTCTTTTTTGGTGGGCTGAAAAATACCATGCGCCCGCCAGGCCTTGTTCCATCTGGCCTCGGCCAATAAAAATGCTAAACGCGTTAAACGCAATAAACGAGGAGCGCCTTTGCCAATATGTGGATGTGCGATGGCATAAGCGTGACTTGAGCAAGCAGTCGCGGGAGAGCTTGCAGCATCGATAACGCAGACTGACTTGCCGCGCTCGAGCAACTCATTTGCAATGGTTGCGCCGCAAATGCCTGCCCCAATCACCACAATTTCATGGTGTTGGGGTTTGGTCATTAATAAAGTCTAGTAGAGCGTGAGTTACTGCTAATGAATTTACAGCTTATGCATTCAAACGTTGTTCGATCTTGGCTCGAGTCTCTTTCAACTCTTTAGGCAAACGATCGCCAAGGTGATCAAACAATTCCGTATGCAGCTTCAATTCGTTTTTCCAGTCATCGACAGCTACATGGATGGCCTTGGCAAACTTTTCAGCAGAGTAGTCAAGCCCGCCCCAGTGCATGTCAGTGTGCTCTGGGCAAATACCAAATGGAGTTTCTTTGCCACTTGCTGTTCCTTCGGCGCGATTCAAAATCCATGAGAGAACGCGCATGTTCTCACCGAAGCCTGGCCACACAAACTTGCCATTCTCATCTTTGCGGAACCAGTTCACACAATAGATTTTCGGCAACACAGCGCCTTCAGCCTCAAGCTTCTTACCAATATTGAGCCAATGCTGGAAGTAGTCGCTCATGTTGTAACCAGCAAACGCAATCATCGCAAACGGGTCACGACGAACAACGCCGATTTGACCAGTAATCGCAGCAGTAGTTTCTGAGCCCAGGGTAGCAGCCATGTATACGCCCTCAACCCAATCACGGGCTTCGCTTACCAAAGGAACAGTATTCGAGCGACGTCCACCGAATAAGAATGCGTCGATTGGAACGCCTTCTGGATCATCCCATTTTGGATCAACTGCAGGGTTATTTGTTGCGGCAACCGTGAAGCGTGAGTTAGGATGTGCGGCTTTACGACCTGAAGCACCATCGGCTGGAGTCCAGTCTTTACCTTGCCAATCGATTAAATGTGCAGGCGGTGTTTCTGTTAAACCCTCCCACCAAACATCACCATCATCAGTCAAACCAACGTTGGTAAAGATCACATCTTGATTTAATGAATCAATACAGTTTTGATTAGTTTGACGGTTTGTGCCAGGAGCTACGCCGAAGTAGCCAGACTCTGGATTAATTGCGAATAGGCGTGTCTTGCCAGTCACAGGGTCTTTGCGCGGCTTGATCCAGGCAATGTCATCACCAATGGTGGTTACTTTCCAACCGTCAAATCCTTTTGGAGGAATCATCATGGAGAAGTTCGTTTTTCCACAAGCAGATGGGAATGCTGCGGCAATGTGATACTTCTTGCCTTCAGGTGATGTCACACCAAGAATCAACATGTGCTCTGCAAGCCAACCTTGATCGCGACCCATATTCGATGCGATACGTAATGCAAAACATTTTTTGCCCAACAATGCATTACCGCCGTAGCCAGAACCAAATGACCAAATCTCACGAGTCTCTGGGTAATGAACAATGTACTTGGTCTTATTGTTAGGCCATGCCACGTCTTTTTCGCCGGCAGCCAATGGCTTACCTACAGTATGAATGCAAGGAACGAATTCGCCATCATCACCTAGCTGATCAATCACTGCTTTGCCCATACGGGTCATCAAGCGCATATTGATGGCAACGTAGGGGCTATCCGATAACTCAACACCAATGTGTGCGATTGGTGAGCCAATTGGACCCATTGAGAATGGCACTACATACATGGTTCTACCGCGCATGCAACCATCGAATAAAGGGTTTAAAGTTGCGCGCATTTCACTTGGCTCTACCCAATTATTGGTTGGACCAGCATCTTCTTTTTTTGCTGAACAAATAAATGTGCGATCTTCAACACGCGCCACATCTTCTGGATCAGAAAGGGCTAAAAATGAATTTTTGCGCTTGGCTGGATTTAGGCGCTTAAATACACCGGCGCTAACCAACAACTCACACAACTCATCGTACTCCGCTTGAGAGCCATCACACCAACGAATGGCATCTGGCTTCGTGAGTGCAGCAACTTCTGCAACCCACTTAATTAGGCCCTGGTTTTTTACGTAAGCTGGCGCATTCACATTGATTTGGCCGCTAGTGGTTGAAGTCATATGTTTCCCTATGAAAATTGAATTTTTTAATCCAATGATTTTAACATTTTGGTCATATTTGACGTATTGACCTAGATCGGGGTTCGGCTCTTATTAAAGGCTTACTTCCCAATACAGAATTGGCTAAAGATTTTTCCCAAAAGATCGTCTGGGAGGAGCTTTCCGGTAATCTGCCCAAGGTGATTTTGGGCCAAAAAGAGCTCTTCTGCGAACAATTCAAGCGAATTGTTGCCATTTGCAGCGAATTGTTCGGATTTTTCAATATGTTCAGCAGCACGCTCAATACAGTCAAGATGCCGCCTGCGGGCTACGATTGCACCCTCCTGGGGCCCATTCCACCCAACTATTTCAAGGATTTTTTGCTTTAAAAGATCGATTCCATCGCCTTTTTTGGCTGAAATGAGAATTGCCTCAGGATTGACAAGGAGCTCTTTGGATAAAAGATCTGATTTGTTAATCACCTCCAATATAGGGCACTTGGAGGGTAGGGCCTCCATAATTTGCGCCCTTAAGTCGCCTGTCTCAGTCTGGGCATCGGCTGCCGTCAAGAAAATCACTAAGTCTGCTAAGCGAATTGCGTCCCAAGTACGCTCAATTCCTTTTGCCTCGACCTCATCAACAGTTTGTCTCAGGCCAGCAGTATCAATGATGTGCATTGGCACACCTTCAATCTGAATGCTTTCCTTCACTCGATCTCGGGTAGTTCCCGCTATTGGGGTAACAATCGCAACCTCTTCGCCGGCCAACCTATTTAATAAGGAGCTCTTTCCAACATTGGGGGCGCCAGCTAAAACGAGTTGAATGCCATCGCGCAAAATCTTCCCTTGCTTAGCGCCATCTCTTAAGGCTTGCAGTTTGGTTTTGACAGCCGATAGGCGTTCACGTGCTTGCGCATTTTCTAGAAATTCAATTTCTTCTTCTGGAAAGTCCAGCGTTGATTCCACCAAAATTCTCAGTTGCGTAATTTCTTCGACCAGGGCATTGATATCATCCGAAAACACGCCCTGCAAAGATCTTGCCGCGCCACGAACAGCAGCCTCACTTTGAGCATCAATCAAATCTGCAATAGCCTCAGCTTGGGCCAGATCTACCTTGTTGTTTAGATAGGCGCGTAAAGTAAATTCGCCTGGCTCGGCGATTACCAAACCATCATCTTTGCCTAGCTCGAGACAGCGCTTGATGACTAACTCAAGTAACTGAGGGCCGCCATGACACTGCAGCTCTAAAACATCTTCCCCAGTAAAAGATGCTGGAGCAGCAAAATAAATTGCAACAAGCTGATCAATTAATTGTCCGCCAGAATCCCGCAAACTTAGCAAGGTTGCCTGTCGCGGAAGAAGCTCTTTTTGAAAAAGAGCCAGGGCAATTGAAGATAAATTTTGTCCACTGATGCGAACAACACCAACCCCAGCCTTGCCGGGAGCGGTTGCTACAGCAATGATGGGTAACTTTCTCGTCATCATTGCTGTGCGTTTTCCATTAAATCTTTAGGCCATTACTTATTTAGCAGGCTTTTTTCCAAATAAACGATTGATTTGCCACTGCTGTGCAATCGATAGTAGGTTGTTAGTTACCCAATACAACACCAAGCCAGCCGGGAAGAAGAAGAACATGATTGAAAACACAATCGGCATGTACATCATTACCTTAGCCTGCACCGGATCAGGTGGCGTTGGATTAAGTTTGGTTTGCACAAACATCGACACCGCCATGATGATCGGCAAAATGTAATAGGGGTCTGGTATTGATAAATCATGAACCCATAAAATCCAAGGTGCGCCACGCATCTCTACTGATGACAAGAGCACCCAGTACAAAGAAATAAACACGGGGATCTGAATCACAACCGGTAAACAGCCGCCCAAAGGATTAATTTTTTCTTTGCGATACATCTCCATCATTGCTTGGTTAAGCTTTTGTGGATCACCCTTAAATTGCTCCTTCATGGCCATCAAACGTGGCTGTACTTCTTTCATGCGCGCCATGGATTTATAGCTTGCAGCTGAGAGCGGGAAGAATGCTAATTTGATCAAAATCGTTAAGAGGATGATCGACCAACCCCAGTTGCCAACAATATTGTGAATATGCTCTAACAACCAAAAAATTGGTTTGGCCAAGATCGTCAGATAGCCGTAATCCTTTAAAAGTTCAAGTCCAGGAGCAATCTTTTCAAGCATGCGCTCTTCCTGCGGGCCAACAAATAGCTGCGCATTGGCGGTAACCGTGCTTCCGGTGGCTATCGTACCCAACTGTGTCTGCATACCAACTCGATATAAATCGTTATCAATTTTTCCAGAGTAAATATCGCGCGCTAATTTAGCATCCGGAATCCAAGCGCTTGCAAAGTAGTGCTGAACCATGGCAACCCAGCCAGGCTGACCAGCAGCAATTTGGGCTGGTGGTGTGAATTTATTCTTTTCAATATCGGTAAAAGGAACTTTTTTAAACTTGTCCCCATCGGTGTAGATCGCTGGTCCAGTAAAAGTGCTGGCAGAAAAAGCGCCGCCAAAAGGCCCGATTTTTTGTTCTTGTGAACCGTCCCGAACAATTTCTGTATAGAGAACTAGGGGGGCGCCGTTAGCGGCCAATTGCGTTACTCGATGTCCAACGTAAACGTCGTAGCTGCCTGGATTTAAAAGGAATGTTTTTTCTAACTTCACGCCATTGCGCTCACTAGAGAGCACTAAAAATGGTCGGCCAGATCCGTCTTTGCCGGAACGATCTAATTTGAAAGTGCTGGTGTGATTTGGCAGCTCGATATTACCGACCGCAACCAAGCCGGAGCGCGCAACATAAGTGTGGGTTGGTGTGTGTTTAAAAATTTCTACGGGTTTTTGATCTGCAGTGAGTTCTTTCAACAACTTCGCATCAACCACATTTGCTCCTGCAGCACTCACCTCTAGAGAGAGGAGGTCATTTTCAAGAGTAAATTTTTCTGTGCTCTCTGTGGCTATTGTTTTGGCATTGGGTGCCTGAGGGTTGGCGGGCACGCCAGAGATTGCGGCTGGCATATCTAATTTTGGTGAGCCAGCTTTATCTGTTGCAGTAGCAGTTACATTAGAGGCGCCCCCAAACATTGATGGCTTGCCTTCATGGACTTGCCAGTTGTTGTAGAGCATAAGGCCTGACAGTGAAAACACAGCCCAAAGAATTGTTTTTTTAAAGTCCATTTGTATTCACTTAAATTAATGAGATGTTTGTTTTACCGCAGGATCATAACCGCCGTGTGACAAGGGGTTACAGCGTGCAATCCGCCAAGCTGTCATACCAAGACTCTTGAAAAATCCATAGTGATGAAAGCAGTCACAAGCGTATTGCGAGCAGGTGGGCACATATTTACATTGCATGCCCACATAAGGACTGAGTAAAAGTTGATACATACGCACCAACTTCACCGCTGCGCGATTTAAAGTGCGCACCTTATAAAAGCTCCACCACTTGAGAGCGCAAGAGCTCTTTTTCTTTCTTCCTAAGTCTGCCACGAGTTTGACGACCGATGGGCTTCTTAAGCTTGACAACAATATCTTTGTTTAATGTTGTTGATTGCGCAGACCAAACCAACTCTCGGATCATTCGCTTTAGGCGATTTCGATCTACTGCGCGCTTAACTAATTTTTTAGCAACAGCAATGCCCAAGTCCGGCTTTGCACCCTGTGGGGCGCCGACGAGATACATACCCCAAGACACGTTTGTTTTGGGGCGCGTTTTTAGTAACTCAGAAATCCTTGCGCTATTCAACGGCTAAATTAAACAGCCAAGCGTTTGCGGCCTTTGGCGCGACGTGCATTTAATACAGCGCGTCCACTTTTGGTTTTCATACGAATACGGAAGCCGTGTGTGCGCTTGCGACGTGTTACTGATGGTTGATACGTTCTTTTCATGATAGATCCCTGCAAAACCAAGTATTTTCCTTGTTGCGGAGCAAAAGGTCAATCCATCCCTACGAATATCTAGGTGTTTTTCTCTATTTTTGAGTAAATTTTTACTAAAACTCTAATTTATAAGGACTTTTTTTCTTTGTTCACAAGTTATCCACAGGTTTTCCACGATTTTTTACCTTGTGGATAACTTTCCAGGATAGCTACAATGGATCCTCCAAAAATATGAGCAACTTACAAAATCCTCCCGCCTTGAATTCAACCAGTCCATTGGGTTTTTGGGATGGCGCCATTGGCGCCCTGTCCCGCGAGCTGTCGCCCCAGCAATTTAAAACATGGATACAGCCCTTAACTCTTGTATCTTTTGAAGAGAGTGATCACTCACTAACAGTTGGCGCTCCAAACCGCTTCAAGCTTGATTGGATTAAAAAGACTTTTGCTGATCGATTCCAAGAGCTTGCATCACAATACTTTGGCGCCCCAATTAATATCAATTTTGTCCTCGCTGTTGAGGGTGTGGCGCCAGGCCCAACATCAACCCCGAAAGAGGTGGCCCTTGAGGTCGATGTGGCGACTGAAGTCGCCCCCAGCATTTCTGTTGAAGAGCAGCCATTCGAGATTGAGGACCATTCAAAACTCAATCCAAACCTTACTTTTGAGACCTTTGTGACCGGAAAGGCCAATCAACTGGCCCGCGCCGCATCCATTCAGGTGGCACACAACCCCGGAACATCCTATAACCCGATGTTTCTATATGGCGGGGTTGGTTTAGGTAAAACCCATTTAATTCATGCGATTGGTAATCACCTTCTAAAAGAAAAACCCAATGCCAGGATTCGCTATATCCATGCCGAACAATACGTTTCAGATGTTGTGCGAGCCTACCAACAAAAGGCTTTTGACCGCTTTAAGCGCTACTACCACTCACTAGACCTCCTATTAATTGATGACATTCAATTTTTTAGCGGTAAATCGAGGACACAGGAAGAGTTCTTTTATGCTTTCGAGGCCCTCCTAAGCAATAAATCACAAGTCATTATTACTAGTGACACCTACCCCAAAGAGATGGCTGGGATTGATGACCGCCTGATATCTCGCTTTGATTCAGGTTTAACAGTTGCTATTGAGCCACCAGAGCTTGAAATGCGTGTGGCTATTTTGATGAAAAAGGCGGCCAGCGAGGGCATCCCAATGACTGAGGATGTGGCCTTCTTTGTCGCCAAACATTTACGCTCCAATGTTCGAGAGCTTGAGGGTGCTTTGCGCAAAATTCTGGCGTTTGTCCGCTTCCATGGTCGTGAAGTCACAATTGATGTAGCTCGCACAGCCCTTAAAGACCTACTTTCAATACAAAACCGCCAAATTTCTGTAGAAAATATCCAAAAATCAGTGGCCGATTTTTACAGCATCAAAGTTGCTGATATGTATTCCAAAAAGCGTCCAGCAAATATTGCCCGCCCAAGGCAAATTGCGATGTTTATGGCCAAAGAATTGACTCAAAAGAGCCTTCCTGAGATTGGGGAGTTATTTGGTGGACGTGACCACACCACTGTTTTACATGCGGTTCGCAAGATCACTGAAGAGCGTTCGCATGACAGTCAGTTGAACCACGAAATTCACGTTATAGAGCAAACGTTGAAATCTTGATGTTTTGCCTGTGGATAACCCTGTGACTAACCCTAGGGATAAGTTTGGGGATTAAGTGTGGATAAATTGTGGAAAGTTCACGCTTCATGCAAAAATAGGGTGTTGAAGTAGAGTTATCCAGTTTTTATGCAAGCCTTATACAGAAGTTTTCCACAGGTTTTTAAACGTTTAATGTGTTGTTTTGTTTGAGGTTTTTGAGTTATCCACGGAAAAACAAAGCCTTATTACTATTACTACTAAGATATATACAAGGATTTAAAAGCAATGCAACTAGTTAACACCTCGCGCGATAGTTTATTAAAACCACTCCAGGTGGTTAGTGGGATTGTTGAACGTAGACACACGCTACCGATTTTGGCCAACCTCTTGTTTAAAAAGAATGGTGAAAAGGTATCTTTTATTTCTACTGATATCGAAATTCAAATTACAACCAATGCCAACTTTGGTGTTGGTTCAGAGGATGTAACAACTACTGTTGCTGCAAGAAAACTGTTAGATATTCTGAGGGCATTACCTGAGGGTCCAGTTTCCTTAAACCTTAAAGACAATCGTATGGTGGTGCAGAGCGGTAAGAGCCGCTTTTCACTGCAAACATTATCCGCAACAGAGTTCCCGGTAATGCAAAGTGTTGGTGAAGTAACTGCCGCATGGAAAATGTCTCAAAAGAGTTTTCGTCAACTCATTAGTCAAGTACATTTTTCAATGGCGCAGCAAGACATTCGCTATTACTTGAATGGAATGTTGTTGGTTGTTGAGGGTAAAGATGTGGTTGCTGTAGCAACCGACGGTCACCGCCTAGCGTTTTCGCAGGTTGAGCTTGTAGAGGCCCCTACAGGGTCTGGTCAAAGACAAGAGATCATTATTCCTCGTAAGACTATTCTTGAGTGCCAGCATCTATTGGAAGACACTGATGAAATGTTGGAGATCAGCCTAACTGCCAATCAAGTGAAGTTTGCTTTTGGTGATATTGAATTAATCTCTAAATTAGTCGAGGGTAAATTTCCGGACTTCCAAAGAGTTATTCCAAAGGGCCATAAAAACTCACTAATCGTAGGTAGAGATGTCTTGCAAGCAGCCTTACAACGCGCTGCAATTCTCACGACCGATAAATTTAAAGGTGTTCGTTTTTCCTTGTCTCCTAATCGCATTACTGTTCAATCAACCAATGCAGAGCAAGAAGAGGCTCAAGAGGAAATTGAAACCGAATACAGTGGTGATGCGGTTGAGATTGGCTTCAATGTTAGCTACCTACTTGATGTACTAGCCAATCTAAAGAATGAAAAAATTCAGATTAGTTTGGGCGATGCAAATAGTAGTGCTGTGATTACATTACCTGGATCAGAGAACTTTAAGTACGTTGTAATGCCAATGCGCATTTAATTTAGAAAAAAATGACTGAAGAAAAAAAAGTAGTAGAGCAGTACAGCGCTGCATCGATTCAAATTTTAGAAGGCCTTGAAGCTGTTCGTAAAAGACCTGGTATGTATATCGGAGATACATCCGATGGCACAGGCTTACATCACCTTGTTTTTGAGGTTTTAGACAACTCTATTGATGAAGCCTTAGCAGGGTACTGCTCTGAAATTACAGTAGTTATTCAAACTGATAACTCTATTTCAATTGTTGATAACGGCCGTGGTGTTCCAACAGGTATTAAATACGACGATAAGCATGAACCAAAAAGAAGTGCCGCTGAAATCGTAATGACCGAGTTGCATGCCGGTGGTAAGTTTGACCAAAACAGTTATAAAGTTTCTGGTGGTTTACATGGTGTGGGTGTAAGTTGCGTAAACGCCCTCTCAAAATGGCTAAAGCTAACAATTCGTCGAGATGGTAAAGCGCACTACATGGAGTTTGCGCGTGGCGTTATTCAAAACAGAAATATTCAAGAAGAAAACGGTGTTATCACCTCTCCCATTACTGTTACTGGGGATACTGAGTTATCAGGTACAGAGGTTCACTTTTTGGCGGATGAGGAAATTTTCGGTAATGTCGAATTTCATTATGAAATTCTTGTAAAGCGCATTCGTGAACTTTCTTTCCTAAACAATGGCGTCCACATTAAATTAATTGATCAACGTACCGGCCAAGAAGAAGATTTTGCCTTCTCAGGTGGCGTCAAAGGTTTTGTTGAATACATTAATCAAACAAAAAACGTTTTACACCCCAATATTTTTTATGCCGAAGGTGTTCGCCCCTCAGACTTAGGTGGTCAGATTACAGCTGAAGTGTCTATGCAATGGAATGACAGCTTTAGTGAACAAGTGCTTTGTTTCACTAATAACATTCCACAACGAGATGGTGGTACTCACCTAACCGGTTTGCGTGCAGCTATGACTCGTGTGATCAATAAATATATTGATGAGAATGAAGTTGCTAAAAAAGCAAAGGTGGAGATTTCTGGCGACGACATGCGAGAAGGCTTAGCCTGTGTTTTATCTGTCAAAGTTCCAGAACCAAAGTTTTCTAGCCAAACAAAAGATAAGCTGGTTTCAAGCGAGGTTCGTGGACCCGTCGAAGAAATTGTTGCAGAGGCTTTAAGTGCTTATTTGCAAGAACGCCCAGCAGACGCAAAAATCCTTTGTGGAAAAATAGTAGATGCTGCTCGCGCTCGTGAAGCTGCTCGTAAGGCCCGCGATATGACAAGACGCAAAGGCGTCTTAGATGGTATGGGTTTGCCGGGAAAATTGGCGGATTGCCAAGAAAAAGACCCAACAAAATCTGAATTGTTTATTGTTGAGGGTGACTCTGCGGGCGGTTCTGCAAAGCAAGGACGTGACCGACGTTTTCAAGCAATTCTTCCCTTGAAAGGAAAAATTCTGAACGTTGAAAAAGCACGCTTTGACAAAATGTTAGCCAGTCAAGAGGTGGTCACCTTAATTACCGTTCTAGGTACCGGAATAGGTATTGAAGAGTACAAGGCAGATAAGCTGCGCTACCACCGCATCATCATCATGACCGACGCGGACGTTGACGGAAGCCATATTCGCACACTGCTTTTAACTTTCTTTTATAGACAGATGCCAGAGTTGATTGAGCGTGGCCACATTTATATTGCGCAACCACCTTTGTATAAGGTGAAGTTTGGTAAGAGCGAGCAATACATCAAAGACGATGCTGAGCTCAATCAATTGTTATTAAAGATTGCGCTAGAAACCGCTTCTTTGCAGATACCTAATGGTGAGTTAATTGAGGGCGAGGCTCTAAATGAGTTGGCTAAACATTACCAAGTTATTCAATCCATTGTGGACCGCCTGTCTCGCACCATTGATGAAGATGCTTTGCGTGCAATTGCATCAGGCACACAGCTTAATTTAGATACAGAGAAGTCTGCAAACGAATCTGCCGACCAACTCAGAAAAGCGCTTGCCGATTCTCTAAACCCTTTGGCCTTACCGCCAGAAATTATTGTGCAAAAAGAAGATCGCACAGAGCGCTTCCGCTTGTTATTGTCACGTCGCATTCATGGCAACCTAAAGCTTTCAACCATTAACTCAGATTTTGTTCATGGTGATGATTACCAGAGCCTTGCTAATGCAGCGGCAGTTTTATCCGGCAAAGTGCTCCCTGGCACAAAAGTACGTCGCGGTGATCCAGAAAAAAATCCAAAAGAACAAACTATTAGCGACTTCAGGGGCGCGTTCTCTTGGCTTCTATCTGAGGCTGAGCGCGTGCTTAGCCGCCAGCGATATAAGGGTCTTGGCGAGATGAACCCATCTCAGTTGTGGGAAACCACTATGGATGCCAGCTCACGTACGCTCTTGCAGGTGAAAATTGAAGATGCTATCGCTGCCGACCAAGTCTTTACAACATTAATGGGAGATGAGGTTGAGCCTCGTCGTGCGTTTATTGAAAAGAACGCGCTTATAGCCCGAAACTTAGACGTTTAAATATGGCCTCCAAGAAATTAAAACCACCAAAGGTGGATCGCTCCTCTATTGTGGTTAAGTCTTCACCGATTCACGGTAAGGGTGTGTTTGTGGCAAAGCCCATTAAAAAAGGGCAGGCTATTATTGAGTACAAGGGCGAGCGCATCAGCTGGAAATTGGCTGAGAAGCGGCACCCACACGACCCCAAAGATCCAAACCATACCTTCTATTTTTCATTGGAAGATGGTCGCGTCATCGATGCAAAATATGGGGGTAATGCTGCTCGTTGGATTAATCACTCCTGTAAACCAATTTGTGAAACTCGCGAAGACTCCTTTGGTGGCAAGCCACGCGTCTTCATTTATGCGAAGCGCAATCTCAAGGTTGGGGAAGAGTTGTTTTATGACTACTCGCTTGATATTGAGGGGCGCATTACCAAGCAAATGAAAAAGGATTACGAGTGTCGTTGTGGCGCCAAAAAATGTCGCGGCACGATGCTTGCATCTAAAGACTAAAGCTCCCAAGCCATTATGTTGTTTGTCACAATTCAAGAGCTCGAGGCTGCTATTAACTATTGGCGCAGCCAGTCTCCTGCCGAAGGCGATGAGTTGCGCTTGTGCCCAGAGGCCTCTGCACTTGCAAAGCCTTATGCACTCATGATTGTTCAGGGGTCTCAGCGGATGCCGCTTGATGTTATTGATGGGCTTGCAAGAGAGTCTATTCAGAAGTTCATCAAGATCTCGCAGAGCACATAAGCAACAAACCTTTTTGATCTAGGGTTATCGCTATATATAGCAACACCATCTTGGGTTATTCTCAATATCTTGCCCCAAGAGGGGGTAGAGGGTATGAGCTTGCATGAAACAATCTTAAAAACAGTCGGACTTGGAAAATCTTTTAAAGGATTTTCAGCTGTCAGTGATGTCAACCTAGATATCACCAGGGGCACAATTCATGCTTTGATCGGCCCTAATGGTGCTGGTAAAACCACCTGCTTTAATTTGCTGACAAAGTTTCTTGAGCCCAGTAGCGGCCAAATTTTGTTTAATGGTTTTGATATCACCAAGGAGGCGCCAGCACAAATTGCTCGCCGAGGAGTGATTCGTTCGTTTCAGATCTCAGCAGTATTTCCCCATCTAACCGTATTAGAGAATGTCCGTGTTGCGCTGCAGCGAGGATTGGGCACCGAGTTTCACTTTTGGAAATCTGGTAACTCTCTAAGCGTTCTTAATGAGCGCGCCATGCAACTTCTTCACGAGGTTGGTTTACAAGATTTTGCAAATGAAGAAACCTTAAATTTGGCTTATGGCCGTAAAAGGGCCCTTGAAATTGCGACAACCCTGGCCATGGAGCCCGAACTGATGCTTTTGGATGAGCCAACACAGGGCATGGGTCACGAAGATGTGGAGCGTGTCACAGAACTAATTGATCGGGTCGCTAAAGGTAGAACCATATTGATGGTTGAACACAATATGAAGGTGGTTTCGTCCATTGCTGACCGAATTACTGTTTTGCAGCGGGGGTCAGTTTTGGCAGAGGGTTCATATAAGGAGGTCTCCAATAATCCCTTGGTTGTTGAGGCCTATATGGGAAGCCATGGGGGCGATAAGTTATGAGCACTATGGCGCTAGAGGTAAAAAACCTAGAGTCTTGGTATGGCGAATCTCATATCTTGCACGGCGTAAATTTTGCTGTTCGTGATGGCGAGGTGGTTACGCTTTTAGGTAGAAACGGCGCCGGCCGGAGCACCATCCTGAAAACCATCTTGGGCTTAACCAGTAAAAGAACTGGCTCAGTCCAAGTTTATGGTGCCGAAACCATCGCCACCCCTACTTACAAAATTGCACGCCTAGGGGTTGGCTTTTGTCCAGAAGAGCGCGGCATTTTTGCAAGCCTAAGTACAGAAGAGAATTTAATGCTGTTGCCAGAGATTGCTCCAGGCGGCATGGGTTTGGACGAAATCTATGAGATGTTTCCAAATTTGTATGAAAGGCGCAATAGTCCAGGTACTAGACTGTCTGGCGGTGAGCAGCAAATGCTGGCAATGGCCCGCATTTTAAGAACCGGCGCCAAACTGCTTTTGCTTGATGAGATTACTGAAGGTTTAGCACCAGTCATTGTCCAAAAATTGAGCGAGGTTGTGACCAGCCTTCGCAACAAGGGCTTCACAATTGTTTTGGTTGAACAGAACTTCCGATTTGCTGCGCCTTTAGCTGATCGTCATTATGTGGTTGAGCACGGCAAGGTGGTTGAGGTAGTGCAACAAAGCGAGCTTGCTGAAAAAGCAACTCTATTAAATGAGTATCTGGGTGTTTAGTGGTTTTCTATAGGAGATAGGAATGAAGTTAAAGCAAATAACTGCATCACTGGTAGCCGCAACAATGTTTGCGTCGAACCCAGTTTTTGCACAAGCAGGATCCAAGGTGAGTGGCGACGTTGTAAAGATTGGTGTTTTAACTGATTTGTCAGGAACTTATTCTGATCTTGCTGGCCCCGGCTCTGTAATTGCAGCCAAGATGGCTGTAGCCGATTTTTCTAAGGACGGAACAGTTCTTGGAAAAAAAATTGAGATCGTGAGCGCAGACCATCAAAATAAAGCGGATATTGCAGCCAATAAAGCGCGTGAGTGGTACGACAAAGACAATGTAGACGTTATTGTCGACTTGGTATCCACCAATACAGCCCTTGCAGTAATGGAGGTCGCTGAGCAGAAAAACAAGATGACTTTAATTTCAGGCGCTGGCTCTACAGCCATTACCAATGAAAAATGCACGCCCGTTAACGTACATTGGACATACGACACTTATGGCCTTGCTAACGGAACGGCGAAAGCGGTTGTAAAGCAGGGAAAGAAGAATTGGTATTTTATTACTGCTGATTATGCCTTTGGTGCGGCCCTTGAAAATGACGCCAGCAATGTTGTTAAATCCAGCGGCGGTAAAGTTGTTGGAGTAAGTAAGCACCCATTCCCAAACAGTGATTTCTCCTCTTACCTTTTAAAGGCCCAAGGAAGTGGTGCTGATGTAGTTGCGTTAGCGAATGCAGGTCAAGATACTATCAATGCTGTCAAACAAGCCTCCGAGTTTGGTGTCAACAAGAAACAGACTGTAGTGCCTTTATTGATGTTTATTTCAGATGTCCATTCAATGGGCCTAAATACAGCTCAAGGCATGTATCTAACGGAGGGATTCTATTGGGATAAGGATGATAAAACTCGTGCCTTTTCTAAGCGGTTCTTTGAGCAGCACAAGCGTATGCCAACCATGGTTCAGGCAGGCGTATATTCTGCTGTGCTCAATTACCTAAAGGCGGTTCAAACAGCCGGCACTGATGATACTCAAGCAGTTATGAAGGTCCTCAAATCCACCAACATTGACGATGGACTATTTAAGGGCAAGATTCGTGCGGACGGCAAGTTTGAGCATGAGATGTATTTGCTTGAAGTGAAAAAACCATCTGAAGCCAAGAGCCCATGGGATTACTACAATGTGCGCGCTGTGATTCCGGCAGCAGACTCATCTATGCCTTTGTCTCAATCAAAGTGCAAGCTTGTAAAGAACTAAACATAGAAAATATATTTCCTCATGTTTGAACTTCTTGGTATAACCCCTCAAGGGCTGGTAGCCCAGCTCTTGGTGGGGCTTATTAATGGCTCTTTTTATGCCATATTGAGTTTGGGATTGGCCATTATTTTTGGCCTTCTCAACATCATTAATTTTGCGCATGGTGCTCAGTACACCATGGGTGCATTCATTGCCTGGATTGGTTTGACTCAAATTAGTCAGTGGCTAGGCTTCCCTGAGCTGGCTATTAACTACTGGTTTGCCTTAATTGTTGTTCCGCTTGTGTTGGCAGGTTTCGGCTTAATTCTCGAGCGCACGATGTTGCGCCGCTTGTATCACTTGGACCATCTATATGGCCTATTACTAACATTTGGCTTAGCTTTAATTATTGAAGGCATGTTCCGCCATTGGTATGGAATTTCTGGTGAGAGCTATCCAGCCCCGGAATTACTCCAAGGCGCTATTCCCTTGGACTCTATCGGCATCATATTGCCCATCTATCGTGTATGGGTCGTGGTGATTTCTCTGACGGTGTGCTTCTCAACTTGGTACGTTATTGAGAGAACTAAGTTGGGCGCCTATTTGCGCGCAGGAACTGAGAACCCAAAATTGTTGCAAGCCTTCGGTATCAATGTGCCGCTAATGATTTCATTGGCCTATGCTTACGGCGTTGGCTTAGCTGGTTTTGCTGGTGTGCTGGCTGCTCCCATTTTCCAGGTAAACCCATTGATGGGCTCCAACCTCATCATCGTTGTTTTTGCCGTGGTGGTGATTGGTGGCATGGGGTCGATCATGGGCGCCATACTAACGGGCCTAGGCTTGGGTTTGATTGAGGGCCTTACTAAAGTGTTTTATCCGCAAGCCTCAGGCGTTGTGATTTTTGTGATCATGGCCATTGTTTTATTGATTCGCCCTGCCGGACTCTTTGGGCGGGAAAAATAATCATGAACTCAAAAACAAAACTTCTTTACGGCATTCTGGTGTTGATTGCTTTGTTGCTGCCTTTTCAAGACTTCATTTATTTGGTTTTTGCGATGAAGGTTTTGTGTTTTGCCCTCTTCGCTTGCGCATTCAACTTGCTCTTAGGTTTTACTGGCCTGTTGTCATTCGGTCATGCAGCTTTTTTTGGAACAGCCGCCTATATCACTGCCTACTTTTGTAAAGAGGTTGGTCTCTCACCCGAGCTAGGAATTATTTTGGGTGTTGTAGGTTCTGGCATTTTGGGATATTTGATTGGCTCTTTGGCCATCCGTAGGCAAGGCATCTACTTTGCTATGGTCACTTTGGCCCTGTCGCAAATGGTGTATTTTTTGGCAGTGCAACTTCCTTATACCGGCGGTGAAGACGGTATTCAGGGCGTCCCACGCGGAATGTTATTTGGTTTGATCGACCTCAAAGATGATGTTGCTATGTACTACTTTGTCTTGGTTGTTTTCTTATTTGGTTTTGCGCTCATCATGCGTGCTGTACATTCTCCATTCGGTCAAGTTTTGAAAGCGATTCGTGAGAATGAGCCCCGTGCCATTTCTTTGGGTTATGACGTTGACCGTTTTAAGCTAATGTCATTTGTTATCTCTGCAGCCTTGTCTGGTTTGGCAGGGTCTATGAAATCACTCGTATTCCAGTTGGCGACCTTGACTGACGTTCACTGGCATATGTCTGGCGAGGTTGTTTTAATGACTTTGCTTGGTGGCATGGGAACCATTCTTGGTCCAGTTGTTGGAGCAGGTATTGTTGTCGGCCTACAAAACTATCTTGCAAACATTGGCTCATGGAGCACGATTGCAACCGGATTTATTTTTGTCATTTGTGTTTTAGCATTCCGTCGTGGCGTCGTTGGAGAGATTGCCGCTTACTACAAAAACAAAAACTAAACTTTTTGTTTTCCTTTTATTATTTGGTTTTAGTACGGCGCTAATTCTTAATTGCGCCATACGGATTTAAATAAAAGAGACTCTCATCGAATTTTCAATTTACATCTGGCCATTGCTCTTGGCGATGGCATTTTTTGCTGGTCTAGTTGATGCAGTTGCGGGTGGCGGTGGCTTAATTCAAGTCCCCGCTTTGTTTGCCGCCTATCCAAATGTTCCGCCGGCTACTTTGCTTTCAACGAACAAGATCGCTGCGGTTGGTGGCACCTTTAATGCTGCCCGCAAATTTCTTCAACACGTTTCTTTGCCTTGGGCGCTGGTTTTGCCGGCTGTTGTCGCAGGATTTATTGGATCTTTAATGGGTGCTCACGCAGTGAGCAATTTCCCTGCAGAGCCTTTGCGCAAAGCCTTGCCTTTTGTCCTTTTATTTTTATTGTTGTATACCTGGTTTCAGCCTAAGCTTGGTGAGGCACATGCCCCCCAAGGGCTTGGTCGCATTCAACAAGCCAAAGCAGTTTTGATGGGCTTAATTATTGGTTTTTATGATGGATTTTTTGGGCCCGGCACAGGTAGCTTTTTGCTCTTTGGTTTTGTCCGCTTCTTTGGCTTTGATTTTTTGCATGCTTCCACCGCAACTAAATTAGTTAATGTCGCCACTAATTTGGCCGCCATTCTTATGTTGGCAAGTCTTGGGCAAATAAACTGGCCGCTTGGATTTGCCATGATGATTGCCAATATTGCAGGCAGTCAATTTGGTAGTCGCTTAGCAATTAAGCACGGCAGCGCCTTTGTGAGGAAGGCTTTCTTGCTTATTGTTAGTGTGTTGATCCTCAAGTCAGCATGGAATGCGTACTTTATTAATTAAATCAATTACTTACAAAATAGCCTTTTATTTTTATAAGATTTCTTAATCTTTTGTTTCACGTGAAACAAACAAAATGCTATGATCATCGCCCTACCTGAGGCAAATCATGCGTTATTCCAAAAGTTTCGATGTCATTGTTGTGGGCGGCGGTCATGCTGGGACTGAGGCTGCCCTTGCATCGGCACGTATGGGTTGCGACACACTACTAATAACCCACAGCATTGAAAATCTGGGTGCAATGAGTTGCAACCCATCGATTGGGGGTATTGGCAAAGGCCACTTGGTCAAAGAAATTGATGCCATGGGCGGCGCTATGGCAGCCGCTACCGATGAGGCAGGAATTCAGTTTCGTATTCTTAATTCGAGTAAAGGGCCCGCTGTCCGAGCAACCCGAGCTCAAGGCGACCGCATCTTATATAAGGCGGCTATTCGCCGGCGCCTAGAAAATCAGCCGAATTTAACCCTTTTTCAGGCCGCTGTTGACGACCTTCTGGTCAATGGCGATGTGGTTCAGGGCGTTATGACACAAATGGGCCTAGAGTTTATGGCCAAAAAGGTAGTTCTGACAGCTGGGACCTTTTTAGATGGCAAGATCCATGTTGGTCTCAATAATTATGCTGGTGGTCGTGCAGGCGACCCTGCATCGGTTTCCTTGTCCGCGCGCCTGAAAGAATTAAAGCTTCCCCAGGGAAGACTAAAGACGGGTACCCCGCCTCGTATTGATGGCAGAACAATTGATTTTTCTGTCATGCTCGAGCAGCCCGGTGACCTAGATCCCGTCCCCGTTTTCTCTTACTTGGGTCGTCCAGAGCAGCACCCAAAGCAAGTTCCTTGCTGGATTTCACACACAAATGAGAAGACCCATGACATTATTCGCGGTGGATTAGACCGTTCGCCAATGTATACAGGGGTTATTGAAGGGGTTGGCCCACGCTACTGCCCCTCCATTGAAGACAAAATACATCGCTTTGCCTCTAGAAACAGTCATCAAATCTTTCTGGAGCCTGAAGGCTTAACGACCAATGAGTTTTATCCTAATGGCATCTCCACAAGCTTGCCTTTTGATATTCAGTGGGACTTGGTTCGAAGTATTCGGGGCCTAGAGTCTGCTGTGATTGTCCGCCCTGGCTACGCCATTGAATATGATTTCTTTGATCCCCGCCAGCTACGCCATAGCCTGGAGACAAAGGTGATTGGCGGCTTGTATTTTGCTGGCCAAATCAACGGTACAACGGGTTATGAAGAGGCTGCTGCCCAGGGGATGTTGGCCGGGATTAATGCTGGGCTGGCCGCAAAAGGCAAAGAACCGTGGCTGCCAAAGCGAAGCGAGTCCTATATTGGGGTTCTTGTTGACGATTTGATTACTCGCGGGGTCCAAGAGCCCTATCGTATGTTTACCAGTCGCGCTGAATACCGCCTTAGTTTGCGTGAGGACAACGCAGATATGCGCTTAACCACTATAGGACGCGATTTGGGGCTGGTAGATGACTATCGCTGGGAAGTGTTTTGTAGAAAACAAGAAGCTGTTTCACGTGAAACATCTCGTTTGCAGGATATTTGGGTTGGTCCTAAACATGAGGCGGCCCCACTAGTTGCTCAGTTGTTGGGCCAAGACTTGTCCCATGAGTGCAACTTAACCGAGCTTTTGAGGCGCCCAGGCGTGACTTATGAGGCGATTACTGCCCTAGGCGGTGGTCTGTGGGCGCCGGACGTTTTGGATGCGGATCTTGGCTTGGCGGCTCAAATCAGCGACCAAGTGGAGATTTCAGTTAAATACCAGGGCTATATTGATCGTCAGGCTGTTGAAATTGCCCGCCAGGAGCATAACGAGAGCTTCCCTCTCCCAGAGGGGCTTGATTATTCGCTGGTACTTGGCCTATCTAAAGAGGTTCAGCAAAAACTGAATTTGCATAAGCCGGCGACGCTGGGTCAGGCAGGAAGAATTTCTGGCGTCACTCCGGCAGCACTTTCTTTGTTATTAGTCCATCTCAAAAAAGGTTTGGGCCGCCCCCAAGAAACTGCATGACTGAGGACTTGCTAGCTCTCGGAATTGAAGGGTTGGGCCTCAATTTAAGCAATGCCAATATTGCTGATTTCGAACTTTTTTTGCAAGAAATGGGCCGCTGGAATCAGGTGCACAATCTCACTGCTATTGAAAGCGAGCAAGATTCCATTCGCCTACACCTCATTGATTCCATTGCTGTTTTGCCGGTATTAAGGCGGTTTTTAAAAGTCCCCAACCCTAAAATTGCTGACCTTGGGTCTGGTGGTGGCCTACCCGCAATTCCAATTGCCATTGTGCAGCCTGAGTGGCGCTTGACATTAATTGAGGCAATTCGGAAGAAGACTGCTTTTTTGCAGCATGTGCGGGGAAAATTAAAACTAAAGAACATAGAAGTGCTGAGCGAGCGAGTTGAAAATGTTGCGTTGCAGCAACCCGCCCAATTTGATGCTGTAATTTCTCGCGCATTTACTAATCTCGCACGTTTTTTAGACCTTTCATTGCCTCTTCTGAAGCCGGATGGCCTGGTGTTTGCAATGAAAGCAAAGCGTGCGGATGAAGAAATGGCCGATGTTTGTAGTGAAGACTGGCAATTGCTAGCCGACGAAGCACTGCTTATTCCGAATTTATCGGTTGAACGCCGCCTTTTGGTGTTGACCCCCATGAGAAAATCGACCCTCACCACTTAAGCAAAATCTAAAGCACTTATGGCAAAAATATTCTGTATCGCAAACCAAAAAGGTGGTGTTGGTAAGACCACAACAGCTGTGAATTTGGCAGCAGGATTGGCTGGGCTCAAGCAGCGCGTATTGCTGGTGGACCTAGACCCTCAAGGCAATGCCACCATGGGTTCCGGGGTTGAAAAGGCTGAGTTAGATACTAGCGTCTATCAAGTCTTAATTGGCCTGACTTCAGTAAGAGAATGTGCAAAGCCTTGCGAAAGTTCTGGCTATGACGTACTTCCGGCTAATCGTGATTTGGCGGGCGCTGAAATTGAATTGGTAGATTTGGATGCGCGCGAATCTCGCTTGAAGGATGCGCTTTCACAGGTGGCTAATGATTACGACTTCATTTTGATTGATTGCCCTCCAGCCCTGTCTTTATTGACGCTTAATGGACTATGCGCAGCAAACGGCGTGATTGTTCCAATGCAGTGTGAATATTTTGCGTTAGAGGGCTTGTCCGATTTGGTAAACACAATCAAACAAGTGCATGCAAATTTAAATCCTGATTTAGTGATTATTGGATTGTTGCGCGTGATGTTTGATGCCCGTATGACCTTGCAACAGCAAGTATCAGAACAGTTACTTGAGCACTTTGGCGACAAGGTATTCAAGACGATTATTCCGCGCAATGTAAGACTCGCAGAAGCTCCATCTTATGGGCTTCCAGGAGTTGCATTTGATAAATCATCGCGTGGTGCAAAAGCATATTTAGAGTTTGGTGCGGAGATGGTTGAGCGCATCAAACAGATGTAATTTTTTTTAAGAAGAAAAACACCATGGTTGCAATTAAGAAAAAAGGTTTGGGCAGAGGTCTAGAAGCTTTGCTTGGAGAGAAAGCTTCACAAGCTAGCGCATCAACAGAAATCAATCGTTTGCCGCTAACTGCATTGCAGGCGGGCAAGTATCAACCCCGTCAAAAAATGGAAGCAGGCGCCCTGCAAGAATTGGCAGAAAGTATTCGTGAGCAAGGCGTAATGCAGCCATTGTTAGTTCGTCTTGTTGGTGCTGGTAAGTATGAAATTATTGCGGGCGAACGTCGCTTTCGCGCAGCCACAATTGCAGGCCTCAAAGAAGTTCCTGTTTTAGTTTCTGGTGCCGATGATCAAGCAGCAGCAGCCATGGCATTGGTTGAGAATATGCAGCGCGAGGATCTCAACCCTCTTGAAGAGTCACAAGGTCTGGCTCGTTTAATTGAAGAATTTGGTTTTACACATGAGCAGGCAGCAAAAGCGGTGGGTAAGTCTCGCAGTGCGATTAGCAATTTGCTTCGTTTAGCCCAATTGGCTAAACCGGTTCAGGCAATGCTCTTGGCTGGGGATATCGATATGGGGCATGCGAGGGCCCTATTACCATTACCTGGGGCAAGCCAAGTGGCTTTGGCCCAAAGAATTGCTGCTCAGGGCTTATCAGTTCGAGAGGCGGAGAGAATGTCCGCAGCTTTGGCGATAGCGGGCGGTCAGATTGGGGATAAAAAAGCTAAGACAAAGTCTGGAGCGGTTGCGCCAAACGTCGACCCGGATATGCGCCGTCTGACACAAGAAATCGCAGATTTAATTGGCCTGAGTGCTGAATTTAAGTTCAAAGGGAAAGGCGGAGAGTTGCGAATCCGTTTTAGTCAATTTGATGAGCTCGATTCTTTACTAAAAAAGTTGGGTATTGCTAGTAATTAGTGATTGCCTTTAACAATTTATAGAGACCAATTAGTGAACAAACCTAAACAATTCATTCCACCTAATTGGGATGAAACAGAAGAGGAGTCATTTAAAACCCTTTCAAAAAAGGAAATGGATGCATTACGTGCTCTCAAGCCGCGTAATTTTGCTTCGATGAACTCATGGTGGGTTGTGCTAGCTCAGCTAGTGCTTACCCTAGTCATTGCTTGTTTTTGCTTCATTTTTTCTGATCAAGATGACAGAAGCGTTTATACTTATTCGGCTTTAGTGGGTGGCTTGATTGGATTTTTGCCCTCAGCATTGTTTTTAATGCGAATAGAGGCAGCAAGAAAGAGTAATAAATCAAGCCCCGGCGGGGTTTTAGCAGCAATAGTTTCTGGCGAATTTATTAAAATTCTCGCGACTTTTTGTTTGTTTATTGGTTTTGCCCTAAAGCAGCCTGATTTGAAATGGATTCCGTTGCTTGTTACATACCTAGCTACACTCAAATGTTATCTTTTGGCGTGGTTTTGGAAATAACAAGACGCAAATTAAACAAGGACAAGTAATAGATGTCTAGCGAAGTTAACGCAGCAGCAGAAGTAGCCCATCACATGGCTAGCGAGCCGCTAACCCCTACTGCATATATTGCAGAGCACCTTCAGAATCTCAATACTGTTGGTGGGGCTCAATCTTCAATTATTGATTTCAGCGTTGTAAATTTAGATACCATGTTTTGGACAAGCTTAATGGGCTTGTTAGCGGTATTTTTCTTGGTATTAGCTGCACGCAGAGCAAGCCCTGGCGTACCCGGTCGTTTTCAGTGTTTGGTTGAGATGTTGGTCGAGATGGTTGAAACACAATCGAAAGGGATTGTGCATGGGGATCGCAGTTACATCGCCCCGCTAGCGCTGTTTGTTTTCTGCTGGATTATTCTTTTAAATACCCTAGATCTTGTACCCGTAGATTGGATTTATGGCGTTAACCAGTTCATCGGTGGGTTTGGGGTCCATGTGCCTCACCACAAAATTGTTCCTACTACTGATTTGAATGCCACCTTAGGTCTATCCTTCTCAGTATTGCTACTGGTCTTCTTTTATAGCTTTAAGGTGAAGGGTCTTGGCGGCTTTGCCCATGAATTAATTTCAGCACCATTTGGTGCCAAATGGTATTTAGCCCCATTTAATCTCATTCTCAACATCATCGAATATGTTGCAAAAGGCGTTTCATTAGGCATGCGACTCTTTGGCAATATGTATGCTGGCGAACTCATTTTTCTGCTGATCGCTTTATTGGGAAGTATGTGGACCTTTAATTTGGATCTCTACATGCTTGGCTTTGTTGGCAACGTACTTGCCGGCTCTGCTTGGGCAATCTTCCACATTTTGGTCATTTTGTTACAAGCTTTTATTTTCATGATGTTGACTTTGGTTTACATAGGCCAAGCACATAGTCACCATTAACCTTTTTATTTTTAACCTCACCTTCAATACTTAGGAGTAAACATGCAAGCATTCTTAGCCAACATTCAAGGACTAACCGCTATTGGTATCGGCCTTATCATCGGTCTCGGCGCGTTAGGAGCCTGTTTGGGCATTGGCCTAATGGGCGGTAAGTTCATTGAGGGCGCTGCTCGTCAACCAGAACTCATCAACGAATTGCAAACCAAGATGTTCCTCTTGGCTGGTTTGATCGACGCTGCATTCTTGATCGGCGTTGGTGTTGCAATGTTGTTTGCTTTCGCAAACCCACTGCTCGCAGTTATCAAGTAATTGTTTTGGCGTGGATGACCAACGGGTCATCCAATTGTTCTCAACAATACTGAAAGGAATATCGTGAATCTGAACGCGACCCTATTCGCGCAAATGATCGTTTTCTTCGTCTTATGGTGGGTTGTTGCACGCTTCGTGTGGCCACCGCTGGTTAAGGCGTTAGATGAGCGTTCAAGCAAAATTGCTGATGGTTTGGCAGCTGCAGAGCGCGGCAAGGCAGCGCTTGCCTTAGCAAATAATGCAGCCGAAGAAGAATTAACTAAAGCACGCCAAGAAGGTGTACAACGCGTAGCCGAAGCAGAAAAGCGTGCACAAATGTCAGCCGAAGAAATTCGCGCTAACGCACAAGCTGAAGCCGCTCGCATCATTTCTCAAGCGCAACAAGATGCCGCACAGCAAGTAACTCGTGCCCGCGAAGTTCTGCGCGCCGAAGTGGCCGTTCTTGCTGTTAAAGGCGCCGAGCAAATTTTACGTCGCGAAGTTGATGCAAAAGCACACGGCCAATTACTTGACCAATTAAAGGCAGAACTTTGATATGGCTGAATTAGCCACTATTGCCCGCCCTTATGCTGAGGCGCTTTTTCAAAGCGCTCAGCCTGCTGAGCTTGCGGGTTGTTTGGAGCAGTTAAATGAATTGGCACAGCTTGCTGCTTTGCCAGAGGTTGCTGCTTTATCAAACAATCCAAAAGTGTCTGCGGATGATTTGAGCAAGCTGCTTTCTGGCATGGTGAAAACCAAGCTAGACCCTAAGGTTGCTAGCTTTTTAAATCTCGTGAATCAAAACCACCGTTTAGCAGCTGTTCCTGAGATTGCCCATCAATTTGAGGCAATGAAGAATAAAAGCGAAGGCGCTGCAGAAGTAAATATTACAAGCGCATTCCCATTAGAGGGTTCTGCGTTAAATGATTTGTTGTCAAGTTTGAAGAAGCGCTTTGGGGGTAAAGAATTGCGCCCAACTATTCAGGTTGACCCAGCATTGATTGGTGGAGTTCGCATTCAAGTTGGCGACGAAGTAATGGATAGTTCAGTTAAGGCCCAGTTAGCTCAAATGCAAGCAAGTCTTGGCGCATAAGTGATCCCTATTAAGAACATACGAAATAAGACCCAGGAGTAAGTAATGCAACTCAACCCTTCCGAGATCAGCGAGCTGATCAAAAGCCGAATTAGCGAATTGGGCGTTGACTCCCAAGTTCGCAACGAAGGCACTGTAATTTCAGTGACCGACGGTATTTGCCGCGTCCATGGCTTGTCAGGCGTTATGCAGGGCGAAATGTTGGAGTTTCCTAACAACACTATCGGCCTTGCATTAAACCTTGAGCGTGATTCTGTTGGTGCCGTAGTGTTGGGTGAGTACACCCACATTAAAGAAGGCGACCCAGTGAAATGTACTGGCCGCATCTTGGAAGTTCCAGTTGGTCCAGAGTTGCTCGGTCGCGTTGTAAACGCACTCGGCCAGCCGATTGATGGCAAAGGTCCAATCAATACCAAGTTAACTGACTTTATTGAAAAGGTTGCGCCTGGCGTTATCGCACGTCAATCCGTTAGCCAGCCAGTACAAACTGGTTTGAAGGCGATTGATGCGATGGTTCCAATTGGTCGTGGTCAGCGTGAGTTGATCATTGGCGACCGTCAAACTGGCAAGACAGCTGTTGCGGTTGACGCGATCATTAACCAAAAAGGTAAAGGCGTTTATTGCGTTTACGTTGCGATCGGTCAAAAAGCTTCTACTATTGCTAACGTTGTTCGCAAGCTCACAGAATTGGGCGCAATGGAGTACACCGTAGTTGTTGCAGCGAGTGCTTCTGAGTCTGCAGCAATGCAGTACCTCTCTGCATACGCAGGCTGCACCATGGGTGAATACTTCCGCGATCGCGGCGAAGATGCATTGATTGTTTACGATGACTTAACTAAGCAAGCGGTTGCTTATCGTCAAATCTCCTTGTTGCTCCGCCGCCCACCAGGCCGCGAAGCCTATCCTGGCGACGTGTTCTATCTCCACTCACGCTTACTCGAGCGCGCAGCACGTGTAAGTGCAGAGTATGTTGAGAAGTTCACCAACGGTGCAGTTAAAGGCAAGACTGGTTCATTGACTGCATTGCCAATCATTGAAACCCAAGCTGGTGACGTTTCTGCATTCGTTCCAACCAACGTCATTTCGATTACTGACGGCCAGATCTTCTTGGAAACTGACCTGTTTAATGCTGGTGTTCGCCCTGCGATTAACGCCGGTATTTCTGTTTCCCGCGTTGGTGGTGCTGCACAAACTAAAGTCATTAAGAAATTGTCTGGCGGTATTCGTACCGACTTAGCGCAATATCGTGAATTAGCAGCGTTTGCTCAGTTCGCATCTGACCTTGACGAGGCAACCCGCAAGCAGTTAGAGCGCGGTCGTCGCGTTACTGAATTGTGTAAGCAAGCTCAATACAAGCCACTCCAAGTTTGGGAAATGGCCGCCTCTCTTTATGCTGTAAACAACGGCTACTTCGATGATCTCGAAGTAAAAAACGTATTGCCATTCGAAAAAGGTTTGCAAGATCACTTGAAATCTAAGTACGCTGACTTAGTTGCGCGTATTGAAGAGACTAAAGATTTGAGCAAAGATGACGAAGCTGCTTTGCGCGCTGCCATTGAGGATTACAAGCGTTCTGCCTCTTTCTAAGAGGGCTCGCATAAATCATGGCAAGCACAAAAGAGATACGGTCTAAGATCAAGAGCGTGCAAAACACGCGCAAGATCACGAAGGCAATGGAGATGGTCGCTGCATCCAAGATGCGTCGCGCCCAAGAGCGCATGCGTAATGCGCGTCCATACGCTGAAAAAATTCGTGAGATTGTTGCCAACCTTTCTAAAGCAAATCCTGAGTTCCGCCCTGCTTACATGGCTACTCGCGAAGTGAAGAAAGTTGGCACGATTTTGGTTACAACTGACAAAGGCCTGTGCGGCGGTTTAAATACCAACGTCTTGCGTTTGATTACTAACCAAGTGCGTGATCTGCAGGAACAAAACGTTGAGATTGCGTACACCGCAATTGGTTCAAAAGGCCTGCAGTTTTTGAATCGCTCAAAAGCAAAATTAATTTCTCAAACAATCCAAATTGGTGACACACCACATATGGATGTTTTGATTGGCGCAATTGTTGCCCAATTAGAAGCGTTTGAGCGTGGCGAGATTGATGCCGTGTATTTGGCATTTACCCGCTTTGTAAATGCAATGAAACAAGAGCCTGTTTTAGAAAAACTCTTGCCTTTGGAGTCAGAGGCTTTGACTCCGCAAGAGAAAACAGGCAATTCTTGGGATTACATCTACGAACCTGACGCAGAATCCATTTTGAATGGGCTGCTTAAGCGTTATGTTGAAGCAATGATTTATCAAGCAGTTGCTGAAAACATGGCTTCCGAGCAGTCTGCGCGGATGGTCTCCATGAAGGCCGCTTCAGATAATGCGAAGAACGTAATCGGCGAATTGCAATTGGAATACAACAAGACACGACAGGCTGCTATTACTAAAGAGTTGTCAGAAATTGTTGGCGGAGCGGCTGCGGTTTAAGCGGTCGGCGTTTAGGAATACGAAAGAATTCAGGAATTAAAAGCGGAGAAATGCGATGAGTAACGGAAATATCGTGCAGTGTATCGGTCCAGTGGTGGACATTCAGTTCCCACGCGACAAAATGCCAAACATTTATGATGCATTGACATTAGTTGAAAGCGGCGAAAAATCATTTGCTGAAAAAGGTTTGACCTTTGAAGTTCAGCAACAAATTGGTGACGGAGTAGTTCGCGCGATTGCCATGGGTGCAAGCGATGGCTTACGCCGCGGCATGGAAGTGAAATCTACTGGCGGTCCAATTTCTGTGCCTGTCGGCCCAGCAACACTCGGCCGCATTATGGACGTATTAGGCCGCCCAATTGATGACGCTGGTCCAATTGCTACTGAAGAGCGTCGTGCTATTCACCAGCCGGCACCTAAGTTTGACGAGCTTTCACCTTCTGTTGACTTATTGGAAACTGGTATTAAGGTTATTGACTTAGTTTGCCCATTTGCTAAAGGCGGTAAGGTTGGTCTCTTCGGTGGTGCGGGTGTTGGTAAGACCGTGAACATGATGGAATTGATTAACAACATTGCTAAGCAACACTCAGGTTTATCAGTATTTGCAGGTGTTGGTGAGCGTACTCGTGAAGGTAATGACTTCTATCACGAGATGAAAGAATCTAACGTTATCGACAAAGTAGCGATGGTGTTTGGTCAGATGAATGAGCCTCCTGGCAACCGTTTGCGCGTTGCGTTGACTGGTTTGACTATGGCTGAAGCTTTCCGTGATGAAGGCCGTGATATCTTGTTCTTCGTTGACAACATCTACCGTTATACATTGGCAGGTACTGAAGTTTCTGCGTTGCTCGGTCGTATGCCTTCCGCTGTGGGTTACCAGCCTACATTGGCTGAAGAGATGGGTAAATTGCAAGAGCGTATTACCTCCACTAAGACTGGTTCCGTTACTTCTATTCAGGCCGTTTACGTTCCTGCAGATGACTTGACCGATCCATCACCAGCAACTACCTTCTTGCACTTAGACTCCACTGTTGTGTTGTCACGTGATATCGCTGCATTGGGTATCTACCCAGCGGTTGATCCATTGGACTCAACCAGCCGCCAGCTCGATCCACAAGTGGTTGGTCAAGAGCACTATGAAGTAGCTCGCGAAGTACAGATGACATTGCAGCGCTACAAAGAGTTGCGCGACATTATCGCAATTTTAGGTATGGACGAATTGTCACCAGAAGATAAGTTGTCTGTATCACGTGCTCGTAAGATTCAACGTTTCTTGTCCCAGCCTTTCCACGTTGCTGAAGTATTTACTGGTTCACCAGGCAAATACGTTCCTTTGAAAGAAACTATCCGTGGTTTCAAAATGATCTGCAGCGGCGAATTGGATCACTTGCCAGAGCAAGCGTTCTACATGGTGGGTTCAATTGATGAAGCCATCGAGAAAGCCAAGAAGCTTTAATCTAGGGAAACTATGTCAAGCATACATGTCGACGTTGTGAGTGCTGAGCGCTCCATTTTTAGCGGGGAGGCTAAGTTTGTTGCGCTTCCTGGCGAAAGTGGTGAGCTCGGCATATTGCCCGGCCACATTCCATTGATTACACGTATTCGTCCAGGTTCAGTTCGTATTGAAAAATCTGATGGTGATGAAGAGTTTGTATTCGTGGCGGGTGGCTATTTAGAAGTTCAGCCTGATCACGTTACCGTATTGGCGGACACCGCTATTCGCGGTCATGATCTTGATGAAGCTAAAGCAATTGAAGCTAAGAAACGTGCTGAAGAAGCAATGCAAAATCGTGGCACTGACTTTGATATGGCCTTGGCCCAGTCAGAATTTGCAATGGCAGCTGCGCAGTTAGCCGCAATTGCTCGTTTTCGTCGTAAAAAGTAATCGCCGGTCATCTCCTTGCTGTTAAATGATCGGTTTTTGAAGGCCTGCCTGGGCGAAGCGGTTGATCAAACACCGCTTTGGCTCATGCGTCAAGCTGGCCGATACCTCCCTGAGTACAACGCTACACGCGCTAGAGCTGGAAGCTTTCTTGGGCTCGCTAAAAATCCTGCTTATGCTACTGAGGTAACACTACAGCCTCTAGATCGCTATCCATTGGATGCGGCGATTTTGTTTTCTGATATTTTGACCATCCCCGATGCAATGGGATTGGGCTTGAAATTTACAACGGGCGAAGGCCCAAGCTTTGATCATCCACTGCGTGATGAGGCCGCAGTAAAGAAATTGCGCGCGGCCGATATGAATGAGCTGAAATACGTATTCGATGCGGTTTCTGAAATTCGTAAAGCACTGATTCAAGACGGCAAGCAGCGCGTGCCCCTGATTGGTTTTTCTGGAAGCCCCTGGACATTGGCTTGCTACATGATTGATGGCTCTAGCTCAGATGATTTTCGTCATGCTAAAACAATGATGTTTAGTCGCCCTGATCTACTTCAGCACATACTTGATATTAATGCGCAGTCAGTTGCAGATTATTTAACTGAGCAAGTAAAAGCTGGCGCACAAGCATTGATGATTTTTGATACCTGGGGTGGAATGCTCCCAGACGGCTGGTATCAAAGAATGTCTTTAGCCTCAATGCAAAAAGTGATTTCTTTATTGCCGCGCGAACATGAAGGTAGAAAAATTCCTATCATCATGTTCACCAAAGGTGGTGCTATTTGGTTGAATGATATGGCACAGGTTGGTGCAGATGTAATTGCAATTGATTGGACTATGTCGTTAAGTAGAGCGCGCAAACAACTGCTTTCTTTAAATAAGCCATTGGCATTGCAAGGCAACCTGGACCCACTTATTTTGTTCTCAGAGCCAGCGCAGATCGCAAAGCAAGCAAGCATGTTGTTAGATGACTTAGCGACTGCCCCAGCGTTAAAACCAGGACTTCACCCTCTCGATGGTCATATCTTTAATCTAGGCCATGGGATTTCTCAATTTACCCCGCCAGAAAGTGTGACGGCATTGGCAGAAACAGTGATCCAACACTCCAAGGCTCTTAGATCAAAGCAATAAAACTGAGTAACTGCTAACTTACGAAGATTTTTTAGAATAAAAGTTATGCACAGTTTTGGTCACAATTCAAAATTCATGAAGATCCCGAATAAAGATAAACTTTAACTTTCGGACATCTCTGTAAATTATTGATTTATAAAGATTTTTGGTCGTTGGGCTGAAAAAGAGCGCCTAAACAGTTTGCTGGTAAATTAACTTATAAATCAAAGTTCTTGGATGATATCCACAGACTTATCCACAAGTAGATTAGAAAAAACGAAGTAAAACATGTCCCCACCCATTGTGGTTCAAGTAGTTATTGATAAGCCTTTATCCCAGGGCTTTGATTACTTGTGGGATAAAAATATCCTTGGTATTGATCCAGAGATTGGCCATATTGTTGAGGTCCCCTTCGGGCGCTCAACTTTGGTAGGCCTGGTAATTAAAGTGAGCACTCACTCTGATTTTGAGTTAGAGAAGTTAAAGTCTGTCACTCAGGTGGCGCCACTCCCTCCAATGGATTCGGCAGCGCTAAGGCTCATGAATTTTGCTAGCCAGTATTACATCCATGGACTTGGAGAAACCATCATCCCCACAATTCCACAGATGTGGAAAAAGTCCAAAGAGTGGGAAAAAATGCCTGCGAAGTTAGCTGCAGCAGATAGGAAAACAAAGAAGCAAACGGGGGTTGAACTTAGCGAAGGCTTCATTAGCGAATCCCAGTTAAATGAAGTACAAGATCAGGCATTGCAAAAATTGCGTGCTTGCGTCAATGCAGGAGAATTCAAGGCCACCCTTTTGCAGGGTCAAACTGGTAGTGGCAAGACAGCAGTATTTTTAAATTGGCTAAGTGCGATCCTTGCAGATGAAAAGTCTCAAGCGCTTATCTTGGTGCCGGAAATTAATTTAACGCCACAATTAGAGCGCAGAGTGCGCGCATATTTCCCCGATAAAAAAATGGTTGTGCTACATAGTGGCGTTAGTGAAAAAAAACGGGGAGTAGCTTGGCATGAAGCAGTTACTGGAAAAGCACAAATTGTCTTGGGTACAAGATTAGCTGCGTTAACGCCCCTACCCAACCTGCGCGCTATTGTTGTCGATGAGGAGCATGATCCATCCTATAAGCAGCAAGATGGAATTCGCTACTCTGCTAGGGACCTTGCAGTGTGGCGTGCGCATGACTTGAAGATTCCAATCTTGCTATCTTCCGCTACACCCTCTTTAGAAACCTGGATGTCGGCCAAGTCTGGTCGCTATCAATATTTACGCTTGGATCAGCGTGCACAGGGCGCCGGCCTTCCAGTAGTGCATTTAATCAATACCCGTGACCCGCAAAATCAATTTAGTCCGGGTGATATTGATAAGCCTTTAGCAAAAATCGCGCTCAGTAAGCCGTTGGTAAGGGCTATCAATAAAAACTTGCAAAGTAACAAGCAAAGCCTGGTTTTAATTAATCGTAGAGGCTATGCCCCTGTGCTGAGCTGCAGCGCCTGCTCATGGCTATCTAAATGTGAGCAATGCAGCTCTTATATGGTGATGCACAAGGCAGGAGCCCTTGGACGAAAACCCCTGTTGAGCTGCCATCACTGTGGACTAGTCAAGCCTATAACGAGCCACTGTCCAGACTGCGGCAATGCTGATCTTAAAACTTTAGGACAAGGTACACAAAAGCTTGAGGATGCGATTGAGGGTGCTTGGCCGGGCGCACGTGTCTTGCGCGTGGATACGGACTCTAGCAGGAAAAGTAAAGGCGCTGAAGAGCTTTTTCAATCAATCCATGAAGGCAATGTTGATATTGTCGTTGGCACTCAAATGATTGCAAAGGGACATGATTACCAAAACATTGGATTAGTCGCTGTCTTGGATGCGGATAGTCGCCTATTTTCGCAAGACTTCCGTGCCGCAGAAAGATTGTTTGCACAACTTGTTCAGGTAGCGGGTCGCGCTGGTAGAGCTAGCAAAGATAGTGAGCTCAGCGGCGATATTTATATCGAAACTCAGTTTCCCGAGGCCGCAGTCTTTCAGTTCTTGCTGAGACATGATGTCGATGGATTTTTGTCCTATATCGCCAATGAGCGTGATGAAGCTAAGTTACCCCCCTATTCATATCAGGCCTTGGTTCATGCCGAAGCCAGAAGCTTGGATAAGGCCATTCGCTTTTTAAGTGCGCTTAAGGGGCGCCTAAAGGCTCAGGGCCATATTAAGCAAGGGCTCAGAGTCTATGATCCTGTGCCAAAGAGTATGGTGCGGGTCGCTGGTGTTGAGCGCGCCCAATTGGTGGTGGAGTCAGAGGACCGCCGCCAATTACAAGATGTTCTAGAGCTGATTGATCGAGCTTTACGAGACAGCTCGCAGGGACGCATTAGCAAGGACGAGAAAATTCGTTGGTTGATTGAGCGAGACCCAATTTCAATCTAAAAGATGAATTAAGCGCCAGAAGTAGAGCTGTATTTTTCTAGGCTCATGAGTTGCTCAAGTTCAGATGCAAGACTGTCATCAGAAAGCGGTTTGATTTTGAATAACCAAACTGCATATGGCCTTTCATTCAGCGATTCAGGGGCGGCATCCACTTCTTCATTCAGTGCCACTATCTTGCCGCTCACAGGAGCATGAATATCACTCGCAGCCTTTACTGACTCAATGACTGCAATTGTTTCACCTTGTTTCACCTGTTGACCAAGCTTGGGCGCTTGAAAAAACATGACGTCACCGAGTGCTTCTTGAGCATGATTGCTAATACCAACCCACACCAGACCATCCTCTTCTAGATCGGCCCACTCATGGGTTTCTGCAAATTTAAATGTTTCTTGGCTATTCATTGTTTTATCCTTTAGGAATATTTTATGCTCAGTCTCACAAACTAGCTTTCAACAAATGATTCGTTTACCCGCCGTGTTTTATTAAATTTATATATGCCAATTAAATTAGGAATTGTTCCCGTTACTCCGTTTGAGCAAAACTGCTCTATTCTGGTCTGCCAAGAAACTGGAGATGCCGCGGTAGTTGACCCTGGGGGCGATATTGAAAAAATTTTGGATGGCGTAAAACAAATGGGTGGCAATGTAAAAAAGATTTTGTTAACTCATGGGCATTTGGATCATTGTGCTGCCGCCAAAGACCTGGCTGATCAGTTGGGCGTCCCTATTGAGGGCCCTCAAGAAGAGGAGCGTTTTTGGATTGATCAATTGCCCGAACAAACAGTACGTTTTGGCTTTGGTCATGCCAAAGTATTTGAACCAAATCGTTGGTTAAACGATGGTGATCATGTAGAGGTGGGTAATGTTGATCTCGAAGTATTTCATTGTCCAGGACATACACCTGGCCACGTTATCTTTTTTGATAAAGAAGATCGCTTAGCAATCGTGGGAGATGTTTTATTTGCTGGATCGATTGGGAGAACAGATTTCCCGCGCGGCAATCATGCCGATTTAATAAACGCAATTAAAACAAAGTTATGGCCCCTCGGCGACGACGTGCAGTTTGTGCCCGGTCACGGTCCAATGTCTACATTTGGGAAAGAACGCAGCTCCAATCCCTATGTGGGAGAAGATGCATAAGCGGCCTTACGCCGCTTAAAAAACAAAACTACAAATTAGGTTTTTGCTGAACCGGTACGATGAGTACGGTTATATAAGCAGCTGGCGCAAATCCAGCGTTGCTTGCGATTGCTTGTCGGAATCCATGTGCCGCCCTCGAGTCGTTTTTCGCGACTGCAAGAAGAGCAAAATTTAAGGCTCTGAGAAGAATCTTGGGTGGCAGCTGGAGTCGATGTAGTCATGGCAATCCGGGTAAGGCAAATCTTTATACAGAGATCTATTTTACCCGTTTTGTCCTGCTGGGATTGGGGTTAAGACAACCCGGACTGAATCGGCCGTTTTATTGCCGTCAAAGTCCAGCCAAGCCTTATTTTCAAAGTCATAGAGCTTGCATTTACGAGCAGTATCGAAATACCAACCCCAAGAGAATTTTTGAATAAAAATACGCTCTGGGAGAATGGTTTCCAGCGTTTGCTGGGCCTCTGGGAGGCGATACAGTGGCACGCTCATATCAACGTGATGAGCCGTATGCTCCATGATATGGTGCATTAAAGAGCCCCAGATCCAGTTAAATGTTAGGTGTACTGTGGTTGATACAAAAGGCTGGGCGCGCAGCCACTCTGACTTTTTGTCATACCAAGATACCGATGGATGGGTGTGGTGAACATACACTACAAATCCAATCATGCCGTTCCAGAACAAGAATGGCACCGCAAAACCAGTTAGCAAGCCAACCCAAACAGACTGGCCGGTAGCAATAGCTCCGGCGATTAAGCAAGCAATCCAAACAATAGCAAAGGCGGTTACAAGTAAATTATCTTTTAGAAAGATTGGGCGATCACCCGGCTTGTTCTTTGCATTTGGGAAGTACTCGCGTCTCCACCAGATTTCAATTAAGTAGTAAAAAACAGGACCCCAACCGCTGCGGTAAAGGTGCTCTAGAGCCTTGCGCCATCGGGGTAGCGCGTCATACTCCGATTTTGATAATGGAGCCCAAACGAAATCGAAACCTTTCAGGTTGGTTTGGCCGTGGTGCACTACGTTGTGACCAACATCCCAGAGACTGTATGGGGTCAGTGAAGGTAAGAAAGCGATGCGTCCTAATACTTTGTTTAACTCACGATTTGGTGTGAAGCTCTGGTGGCAAGCATCATGGCCCAAAATAAAAATACGGCCAGTGACAAAACCAGCAACTACTCCAAAAATAATTTTCAGGAGAATGCTTTCAACAAAAACTGTGCCTGCAATACAACCAAGCCACAGCAATGAATCGATGAGCAAAAGCATGATTGCGCGCCCAGTTTCACCTTGTGCCATTGGGATTAACCAGCTCCGAATAATTTTGCGGTGAGGCAATGGTGCCTCAGGGGGCAAAGGATTGGTCAGGGAAGGCTCTGTAAGTGCGGTATTTAGATGTGTAGACACGATAAGAATCAATAAGTTAGACGCAAATGATAGCGGTTTTCACGATTTCTCGCATGATGTAGGTCAAAAACCCCTTCAGTTTTGGCGCGCCCGGCAGGAATCGAACCTGCGACCCTTGGCTTCGGAGGCCAATACTCTATCCACTGAGCTACGGGCGCCAGTGTAAAACTGGATACCCCGCTATTGTAAGTGCCTAAACCCCTACTCTCTAGTTATAATCTTGGCAAAACAACCCTAAAACCCGTCAAACTATAAATCCCTATGAGCAACGAGCACGGAAATCTAATCAAGACCCCAAAACAACTCATCACCATGGTGTTTGCAAGCTTTTTTGTACCCTTGATCATCATTTTGTTGTTGATGGTGTTTGTGAATAATGGCAAGCGAGTTGATTCGTCAGCTTCTGCAGATCAAATTATCAAACCGGTAGCCCAATTGAATCTCCAAGATGCAAGCGCTCCAAAAGATGCTCAGGAGAGCAAGTAAGATTCAATCCCCTCTAGTAGAAGAGTGGACAATTAAAGCTGGCTATATGCCAGCTTTTTTATTTCTCTGAATTATTCGCTTTCGCATCTAAGGCAATTTGGTAAGCATCTTTTTTCGGAAGCCCTAGGGCTTGAGATAACACGGCTGCTATTTCTTTGCTCCCCAAATAGGGGCTCAATATATTGGCCCAGAGCATTAGAGACGCATGCTCTGGAGCCTCGTCAGAGCTGGCTTGGCGGCCTGCAATCAAAATAATGAACTCCCCCTTAAGGCTGTCAGCATTTTCTAGCCAGGATGCAATCTCTTGCGCCTGAATTGAAACCAATTGCTCAAACTTTTTAGTGAGCTCTCGGCAAATCAACACCTGTCGATCTTTTTCTAATACATCACCAAGCAAGAGAAGTGTTTCGCGAATGTGATGTGGCGACTCAAAAAAGATACTAGTCTTTTTGCTGCTACCTATATCTTGCAACAGAGCATCACGCTCTTTCGTTTTGTGCGGCCAAAAGCCGAGAAATTGAAAGCGCCCTTCCGAGTGTTGCATTACCGAGCCAGAAGCCGAGATGGCACAAGATATAGCGCTTGCTCCTGGTACTGGGATCACTCGAAAGCCTGCTTTTTGCACTTCGTCTACAAGACGTGCACCAGGATCAGAAACGCCAGGTGTACCCGCATCAGAAATATAGGCCCAGCGCTCCTTGTTAGAAAGGTGCTGAATCACTGTTTGAGCTCCGCCGAGCTCATTGTGTGTATGTAAGGCTAAACACTTTTTATGAATACCGAATTGTTGCAACAGTGCAGCGCTATGCCGAGTGTCTTCGCATGCAATGCCGTCCATTTCATTGAGCACATGTAGTGCGCGCAAGGTAATATCACCCAAGTTCCCAATGGGCGTAGCTACCATATATAAAGCACCGGCTGGTAAATCCTGTTGCTTTAAAAAATCCAATGAGCCTAGTTCCATGGGGATATTGTCTGCTGAAGGTTAATCAATAAGCAAGAGAATACGTTGCTTTTGAGTTAAGCTGAAAGCATCGGAATTTAGACCTTCTTTGGCGCATAATATTGCTATGGATAAAGACACTATCGAACGTTTGCGCAAACGCGCATCCCAACATTTTTTAGATAGCATTGCCGTTAAGCAAGAAGCTGAAAAAATCCTGCCCGAACCGGTTGCCCTTGGAGTGCTTGCAATGGTTGATTGTCTAAAGTCTGGCGGCAAAGTCATGGCATGCGGCAATGGCGGTTCTGCAGCAGATGCGCAACATTTCGCAGCAGAGCTCATTGGGCGCTTCGAGCGCGAACGCCAAGAGTTAGCAGCCATTGCATTGACAACCGACTCATCTATTTTGACGGCGGTTGGTAATGATTACAGCTACGATGAAGTATTCAGCAAGCAAGTGCGCGGTCTTGGAAAAAAAGGCGACATCCTCTTAGGCATCTCTACTTCAGGCAACTCAAAGAACGTGGTTAAAGCAATTGAGGCTGCTAAAAAAATGGGTATCAAAATCATCGCGCTCACTGGTAATGGTGGCGGGAAGATTGCAAGCCTATTAGATAAAGACGATATTCATTTGTGCGCCCCTTCCACGCGGACCGCACGTATTCAAGAAACCCATCTAGTTTTACTTCATGGTTTGTGTGATGGCGTTGATCACATACTGCTCGATTAACTTTTATACAAAAGCAAAGACACCTAAATGCAAATTCAATCTTTCAGTAAATTCTTTATTGCATTAGTCCTTGCATCTCAGCTCTCTGCCTGTGGAGTTCTCGCAGTAGGTGGGGTTGCGGCAGGCGCAAGCATCATGGCTGATAGACGTACTCCAGGTGTGCAAGCAATTGATAATGGGATTGAGCTGGAGGCTAACGCGGCCTTATCAAAGCGCTTTGGTGATAACGCTCACATCAACGTGACTTCATTCAATCAAAAAGTATTGCTGACTGGTGAAGTAAAAGATGCTGACATAAAGGGTGAGGCAGGCGCCTATGTGAAGGCGATGAAGAATGCTCGCACTGTATTTAATGAGCTTGTTGTTGGACCTAATAGCACTTACACTGCACGCGCGAACGACTCTTATTTAGAGTCGAAGCTTAAGGCGCAAATGATTTTTACAGATAAGCTGCCATCGAACTCTATGTCTATTGTTGCTGAGGGCTCAAGCGTTTATCTAATGGGCATCCTGACCCAGAATGAGGCTGACCTGGCTAAGAAAGTGGCCAGCAATACTAATGGCGTGAAAGATGTCTATGTTTACTTTGACATCATTTCTGAAGAAGAAAAAAATCGTTTAGAAAAACAAGGCAAGGCTGATCAAACGCAGCCAAGCTCACCTCCAAAATTCCAATAAACTTTCTGTAAGTTTGTGATTTACATGAAGCGAGTGATTGTAAAAATAGTTTTTTTATTTGCAGCACTCGCTTATTTCATCCCTACTGCACAAGCAAATGAAGAGGATCAAAAAGCGTTTGCAATCGCCAAACAAAATGCATGCTTAGGTTGTCACGCGGTTGATAAAAAAATTGTCGGCCCTAGCTATCAATCAATTGCCCAAAAATACAAGAGCGATTCGAATGCGCAAGTATTTTTGAGAAAGAAAATTGCTAAAGGGGGAGCGGGCTCGTGGGGGGTTGTGCCTATGCCCGCGAACGCAAAGTTAAGCGATGCGGATTTGTCTTTGTTAACTAGCTGGATACTGCGTGGCGCACCGAATTGAATGTATTGAGAGAAATACTCAAGCGATCAACGTGCTAGCGCTGGTTTGCCCAAGAACCACCACCAAGCTTGATGAGCAAGCTTGAAATTTTCTTTTATCGCGTAATCAAAATCAGCCCACTGTTCATTTGCAGCCTCTTCCACAATGGTTGCGGGATTTGCTGGCGGTAATTTGAGATAAGCATCTGCATCACCGTAGGCGTATTCCACTTTCATGCCGGCTTTTTGTGCCAAATGCATCATGGCTTTATTGTTTGCAAGGCAATGCACATATAGGGTTTGAATGTTGCTATTACGTGAGTGCACCGCAGAGCGTTGAAGTAGCGCAGTGCCTAGCCCTTGCCCTCTTCCCTCTGGCAATACAGAGACTCCGAACTCGGCAGAGCGGGCCTGACCTTTAATTGCTGGTAAATAGGCGAGGTGTGCCATGCCAACGAGCTTTAAATCTGCATCAAAGACGCCAAAAATGGCATCTCTATTGAAATCTAGACGTTCTACGTAGTGGTTGATGACCTCATCAGGGGTTTGGGTGCCAAAGCGAAGGCGGCGATCTTCTTCGCCCAACTGCAATAGATGGTTCAGTATCTCCACGCGATGTCCTGCATGAAGCTCTCGAACAGGAACTACAAGCCTTGCTATATATGACTTGCTGGGTGAGTGGCTGTTCGCTAATTTATTGTGCATAGCAATATTTTAGCAGGGATCAAGGAAAATTACAGGGTTTTCCCTAGTATGTGGCTTATATGCAAATAAAGCACCTAAATGCAGGTTGTGTTCTGGCTTTTTTGTGAAAAGGACTCTAAAAAGCAAGAAATTTGAAAAAAAGTTAAAAATATTTTCAAATTTTATCCCCTTGATTTAATTGAATAAATTTCAAAAATCAGAAAAATATTCGCTTTTTTTAGGAAATAGACTACGAAAGGTGTTGACGACCCAAAATAAGTGCGCTATAGTCTCACCTCTCTGCTGAATGTTATTTGAAATACAAAACAAGTCAGCCCTCTTTAAAAATTAGTCAACCGATAATTGTGGGTACTAAGTGAAAGCATCCAGTCCTTCGGGACAGATGTAAATAAATAGTACTCATAGACAGTAAAAAGATTTGGTTTTATTACCAAGTCAATTTCTTGAATGAGTGCGACGATCCGCAAGGATCACAGGAATTGAACTGAAGAGTTTGATCCTGGCTCAGATTGAACGCTGGCGGCATGCCTTACACATGCAAGTCGAACGGCAGCACGGGTGCTTGCACCTGGTGGCGAGTGGCGAACGGGTGAGTAATACATCGGAACGTACCTTATCGTGGGGGATAACGCAGCGAAAGCTGTGCTAATACCGCATACGCCCTGAGGGGGAAAGCGGGGGATCGAAAGACCT
>Ga0214236_1000038_pt1 | contig 67252 bp, 64 predicted proteins | sample TroBogypolimnion_11_FD_153074 | JGI IMG/M metagenome (GOLD analysis project Ga0214236, IMG submission 153074) | Freshwater microbial communities from Trout Bog Lake, WI - 28JUL2008 hypolimnion | ecosystem: Environmental > Aquatic > Freshwater > Lake > Hypolimnion/Profundal zone | place: Trout...
TATTGGCCTATGGCCGTATGGGTGTTGCTGGGCACCTTACTGGGTACTCAGGTGCTGTTGCATGCCAACCCTGCGCCCTTAAAGCTTTTGCTGGCGCTGATGATTGGCGTCTATTTGGGGCAGGACCACATTAAGCGTATCGATTGGTCGGTGATTGTGCGTCACCCCAAAATGTCCGGCATGGTCTTGGGCCTACTGGCCGGCGTGCTGTCGGGTGCAGTAAACGTGGCACTGCCGCCTTTGGTGATCTATTTTATGACGTTGGGGTTATCGGCCATCCCGTTGACGCAAATTCTCAACTTATGTTTTATGGCAGGTAAAGCCGCACAAGCGGGCGCTTTGGGTCTGTCGGGGCACTTTAATTTTGAAATGCTGCAGCTGTCCATCCCGCTGGCTATCATTTCTGTGGTGACGTTATTGATGGGCATGCGACTGCAAAAAAATATCCACCCCAAACGATATCGCCAGCTGGTGTTTGGTTCGTTGGCCGTAATGGCGCTGTTATTAGGCGGCCAGGCGATACAGTCTTTTTTGGCTTAAACAGCGTGCGTTCACCATGTTATGGCCCGCTTGACCCCAATCAAGGACATCATAAAAGTGCGGGATTATGCTGCAATAAGGCTGTCATTTGTTGTGCTATTCACTGTTAATATGTATCCATAACCTATGGATAATGGCACCTATTCAGTGTGTTATGTCTTTCCATGGGCGGGTGTAATCGGTAATAATAACTCTTGAAAGAAATTTGTTAGGACCTTAAGGTGGCACTATCTGTGATTGCAATACCTATAAATTTATAAAAAATATCAGCGAGGAAGTTATGGAGAAAGCATTAGCAGGCATTCGGATTTTAGATATGACGCATGTGCAAGCGGGGCCCACGGCGTCACAATTAATGGCTTGGCTGGGCGCAGATGTTATTAAGTTTGAACCTCCCGCTGGCGATGCCACACGTGGGCAGCTGCGTGATGTGCCCAATGCCGACAGTCTCTACTTCACTATGTTGAACTGCAACAAGCGCTCTATTGTGGTGAATATGAAAAGCGATGCGGGCAAAGAAGTGTTTGTGGAGCTACTGAAGAATTGCGATGTGATCATGGAAAACTTTGGCCCTGGTGTATTGGACCGTTTTGGTTTTACTTGGGACAAGATTCACGACATTAATCCCGCCATTGTGATGGGTTCTATTAAGGGTTTTGGCTCGAGCGGCCCGTACGCAGAATTTAAAGCCTACGAGAATGTGGCGCAGGCCATGGGCGGCTCTATGAGCACCACCGGCTTTGATGATGGTCCGCCTTTGGTGACGGGTGCGCAAATTGGCGATTCCGGAACCGGCCTGCATTTGGTGATTGGTCTTTTGGCAGCCTTGCAAGCCCGCAATCGTACCGGCAAGGGTCAGTACGTTGAAGTGGCCATGATGGATTCGGTGATGAATTTATGTCGTGTTAAGTTCCGTGATCATCAACGCTTAACGCGCGGACCTATGCCTGAATATTCCATCCCCACCGAAGGCCGTCACGCCACACCGCGCAGCGGCAATGATTCCGGTGGCGGTCAATTGGGTAATGCGGTGAAATGCAAACCCGGCGGTCCCAACGACTACATCTACGTGGTGGTACAAGAGGCCGTATGGACTGCGTTGGCTCAACATATGGGGGGTGACGCACTGGTGCAAGATCCGCGTTTCGCCACTATTGGCGAGCGGCGCAAGAACCAAGGCATCATGTGGGACATGCTGAATAAATTTGCCAGCCAATATACCAAGCGTGAATTCATGGCCGTCTTAAACGAGATGGATGTGCCTTGCGGCCCCATCATGAGTACCGAAGATTTGGCCAATGACGAGCACGTAAAACTGCGTGATATGTATGTGGAGCTAGATCACCCCACGCGTGGCACTTGGTACAACGTGGGCATGCCCATTAAGCTTTCCGACAATCATGTAAAAATCGAGCGCTCACCTTTGTTGGGCGAGCATACCGATAACGTGTTGGGCGATGTATTGGGTTGGGACGCCGCTAAAATTGAAGCCCATCGCAGCGCGGGCGCCTTTTCTAAATAGTGATGTGATGCAGGAATTAAGCGGGAGTTTTTAGCGCATGAAAGTTGTTATTATTGGGCAGCAAGATTTTGGTAAGGGTGTGTTGGAAGCATTTTTAGCGCGCGGCGATGAAGTGGCGGGTGTGTTTTGCGCCCCTGAAAAAGAAGGGGCTCGCCCCGATCCGCTGCGCGTTGCCGCTGAGGAGAAAGGGTTGCCCGTGTTTCAATTACCCTCGCTCAAAGATGCGCGCGCCATCGACATTATGAAGGGGCTTAACCCCGATATTGGCATCATGGCGTATGTACTGCAATTTGCTCCGCAGGAATTTGTCACCATTCCCAAACAGGGCACCATTCAATATCACCCGTCCCTTTTGCCCAAATACCGCGGCCCCAGTTCCATCAATTGGCCTATTATCTGTGGCGAGAGAAAAACAGGCCTGACCATTTTCCGGCCTAACGACGGGCTGGATGAAGGGTTGATTGTGTTGCAGAAAGAAACCCCCATCAGCGCTGATGACACATTGGGGTCGGTGTATTTTGATCGCCTCTATCCCATGGGTATTGCAGCCATGCTGGAAGCGGCCGATCTGGTGGTGGCCGGTCGTCATCAAGAAGTGGTGCAAGACGAAGCGCAGGCCAGCTATCAGGGTTGGTGCCGTGCGGCAGAATCTAAAATTAATTGGCATAACCCCGTGGGCTTTACCTACAACCTGATTCGCGGGTGCAATCCCGCCCCGGGGGCCTGGACCACTTTGGCTGGCAAAAAAGTGCAGATTTTTGATGCGCGCAAACATGAGGTGCGCACCTTTGGCGCAGTGAAAGGCAAGGTGGGTGAAATTGCCTCCATAGGTGCCGAAAGCCTTTTTATTACGGCGCAAGGCGGCCAAATTGAAGTGTTTAAATTAAAACATGAAGACGGCAAGAAAATCTCGGCCGCCGATTTTGTGCGCGAATATAGCCTTGTAGTGGGTAGCGCCTTCGGGGTCTGACCCCAGGCGGGGTCAGACCCCTTAATGGGTGTGCAGCAGACGGCTTAGGGTCTCTGGTGAAATATTAAGATGTAAAGCCAGCTCTTTTTTGGGGATTAAGTCAGCCAGTTCTGGATGTTTGCGCATAAAACGCTCCATGCGCCCGGCGGCGTCTAGTAAGTGAAGGGTAATGGTGTGCGCCATAATCTCGCTCATCAGTCGCATGACTTCAAATTCAAAATCATATTTAAGTTTGGGGTGACGGGCCATAAATTCAGCCCAGATCGGTAATGGGCATTTGGCCACCCGCGTACGCGTCACCGCTCGAATACTGTAAGGCGCCCGGTTTTCTAGGCGCCAGGCGGCGTAGCTGGTTTCAATCTCAAACTCGCGGGAAAAGCGCAAAATCATTTCTTTACCCTCCGGGTTGGCAACCACGCGCTTCAGCACACCCTCCAAAATGAAATATTGGTCCATTTCTTGAGCCCCTTGCACCAGAAGCGCCTCCCCTTTTTTAACCTCAATAATGGAGAGATGTTCTTCCAGTTCGACCAGTTCGGGCTCGGTTAGGCAACGCAAAACCACATTGCTGTGCAGCAAACTCCTCAACATGAGCCTTATGGGATGGCGCACAAGAAGGATTTCTGGGAAGTCGTGGGGTGCGGAATTCATGGTTGTGTAGTATAAGCCTCGGCGAGGGCAGTGGAAAACAATGTAAAACAGTTGTTTGTTTTAAGCCACTACGCGAGATATAATCCATTGTCCAATTAGTGCCTTTGCCCATGACCAAGTATATTTTCGTGACCGGCGGTGTGGTCTCGTCTCTCGGGAAGGGCATCGCCGCCGCTTCTTTGGGGGCTATTCTCGAATCCCGTGGCATTACCGTTACCATGCTCAAGCTCGATCCTTACATTAATGTGGATCCGGGTACTATGAGCCCTTTTCAGCATGGCGAAGTGTTTGTTACCGAAGATGGGGCGGAAACCGACCTCGATTTGGGCCATTACGAGCGCTTTATCAGCACTCGAATGGCTAAGCGCAACAATTTCACCACCGGTCAAATCTACGAGAGCGTCATCAAGAAAGAGCGCCGTGGCGACTATTTGGGTGGCACGGTGCAGGTTATTCCGCACATTACCGATGAAATTAAGCATTGTATCCGTCAAGGCGTGGGCGATGCCCAGGTGGCCATCGTGGAAGTGGGGGGTACGGTGGGCGATATTGAATCCTTGCCCTTTCTGGAAGCTATTCGTCAGATGTCTATCGAATTGCCGCGCGACCATACCTGTTTTATTCATTTAACCTTACTGCCTTACCTGCCCTCCGCAGGCGAGATTAAAACCAAGCCCACCCAACATTCGGTTAAAGAGTTGCGAGAAATCGGTATCCAGCCCGATGTGTTGATGTGTCGGGCTGATCGTGCTTTGCCTGAAGATGAACGGCGCAAAATCGCCCTCTTTACCAACGTTCATGCGGAAGCGGTGATTTCAGCGCCCGACGTGGACTGTATTTACAGAATTCCCGGCGGGTTGCATCGGCAAATGTTGGATGAAATTGTCTGCCATAAACTGGGAATCATTGCGCGCCCCGCGGATCTATCCGCTTGGGATGCACTGGTTGACGCGCTTGAGCACCCCTTGCACGAAGTGGATATTGCCCTAGTAGGGAAATATGTCGATTTAACTGAATCGTACAAATCACTTTCTGAAGCCTTAATCCATGCGGGCATTCACAAGCGCACACGCATTAAAGTGCATTACATGGATTCTGAGCGCATTGAAAAAGAAGGCATTGATTGCCTACAAGGAATGGACGCTATTTTAGTGCCCGGCGGTTTTGGTAAGCGCGGCGTGGAAGGTAAAATTAGCGCCATTCAATACGCGCGCGAAAACCGCATTCCCTATCTGGGTATTTGTTTGGGCATGCAATTGGCCGTGGTGGAATTTGCGCGCCACTGTGCCAACTTAGCCCAAGCCCATAGCACCGAATTTGCACCGGATACCAACGCGCCCGTCATTGCACTGATTACAGAATTTTTGGCAGCGGATGGACGTGTAGAGCAACGCAGTGTCGACTCGGACCTGGGGGGCACCATGCGCTTGGGCGGTCAAGAATGTGTGCTGGAGGAGGGTTCATTGGCGCGGCAAATTTATGGCCAAGAACGCATTACCGAGCGCCACCGCCACCGCTTTGAAGTGAATAACGATTACTTACCTGTATTGCGCAAAGCGGGTTTGCGCACCTCTGGGCGATCGGCCCTGGAAGACTTATGTGAAATGGTAGAGCTGCCCGATCACCCTTGGTTTGTGGGTTGCCAGTTCCATCCTGAGTTTACCTCCACGCCCCGTGGCGGCCATCCCTTGTTTGAAGCCTTTGTGGAAGCGTCCTTAAAGCAGCGCGCTCTGGTGGATGATAAAAAGGGGAAGGCCGCATGAAGTTAACTCACTTTGAAGCCGGGCTTGAGCACCCTCTGTTTTTAATTGCAGGCCCATGCGTGATTGAGTCGCGCGAACTGGTCTTCGAGATTGCCGGTCAATTAAAAGAACTGTGCACCGAATTAGAAATCCCCCTTATTTTTAAAGCCTCTTACGACAAAGCCAACCGCAGTTCCGGTGCGTCTTTTCGTGGACCCGGTCAAATTGAAGGGCTAGAAATCCTGGCTGCGGTGCGCAAAACATTTTCATTGCCCGTGTTAACCGATGTGCATGAAAGCGCAGATGTGGCGACAGTGGCTGCGGTGGTGGATGTGCTTCAAACCCCGGCTTTCTTATGCCGCCAAACCGATTTCATTCAAGCGGTGGCAGCGGCTGGAAAACCAGTCAATATTAAAAAAGGTCAATTTTTAGCGCCCAATGACATGCAGCACGTGGTGCTGAAGGCGCGCGAAGCCAGTGGGCAAGATAACATCATGGTGTGCGAGCGTGGCGTATCTTTTGGCTATAATAATCTGGTATCGGACATGCGCTCTTTGGCGATTATGCGCAACACAAATTGCCCAGTGGTGTTTGACGCCACCCATTCCGTACAACTGCCCGGCGGGCAGGGTACCAGCAGCGGTGGGCAGCGAGAATTTGTACCGGTATTGGCACGCGCGGCGGTGGCAGCGGGTGTGGCGGGGCTGTTTATGGAAACCCATCCACGTCCAGAGAAAGCCTTATCCGATGGCCCCAATGCGTGGCCTCTGGGTAAAATGAGAGAGCTTCTGGAAACCTTGATTGAAATTGATATGGTGGTTAAAAAACGTGGCTTCAGTGAAGCCGATATGCATTCTTAAAATATAAAATAGGTTAATTATTATGAGCGCTATTGTTGAAGTGTTTGCCCGAGAAATTCTCGATTCCCGCGGTAACCCCACGGTGGAAGCGGAAGTGATTACCGAAGACGGCGCCATTGGCCGCGCGGCTGTGCCGTCCGGTGCCTCCACCGGCACTCGTGAGGCCATTGAGTTGCGTGATGGCGATAAGTCACGTTACTTAGGCCGTGGTGTTTTAAATGCCGTGGACCATGTGAATACAGAAATTTACGAAGCATTGGTGGGGTTGGATGCGGTAGACCAAGCGTTGATTGACCATGTGATGATCGAGCTTGATGGCACTGAAAACAAAGCACGCCTGGGCGCTAATGCCATTCTTGCGGTATCGCTGGCTACAGCTAAAGCCGCCGCAGAAGAATCGGGGTTATCGCTGTTCCGTTATTTGGGTGGCGCCTCTGCTGTGCAAATGCCGGTTCCTATGATGAACGTGATCAATGGGGGCGCCCATGCCAACAACGGGCTGGACATGCAAGAATTCATGATTTTGCCCATTGGCGCACCTACTTTCCGTGAAGCGCTGCGTTATGGCGCTGAAATATTCCATTCATTAAAATCTTTGATTGATGCGCAAGGACTTTCCACCACCGTGGGGGATGAGGGCGGTTTTGCACCCAGCCTACCCAATAACGAAGCCGCCTTGGTGCTGATTATGCAAGCCATTGAAAAAGCCGGTTATCGCCCTGGCGAGGACATTGCGATTGGCTTAGATTGCGCCAGTTCTGAGTTTTATAAAGACGGTCGTTATCATTTGAGCGCTGAAAAGTGCCAGCTTAGCTCGGAAGAATTCACCGATTATTTGGGCGCTTGGGTTAAAAAATACCCTCTCATCACCATTGAAGATGGCATGTCGGAAGCCGATTGGCCGGGTTGGAAGCTCCTTACCGATCGTTTGGGTAAAAAAGTGCAATTGGTGGGCGATGATATTTTTGTCACCAACCCCCGTATTCTGAAAGAAGGCATTCAGCAAGGCATCGCCAATTCAGTGCTGATAAAAATTAATCAAATCGGCTCGCTCTCAGAAACTTTCGCCGCCATTGAGATGGCGAAACGCGCAGCCTACACCAATGTGATTTCACATCGCTCGGGCGAAACCGAAGACACCGTGATTGCCGATATTGCTGTGGCTACCAACGCCGGCCAAATTAAAACCGGCTCACTATCGCGCTCGGATCGTTTGGCCAAATACAATCAATTGCTGCGTATCGAAGAGGAGTTGGGTGAAGTGGCTCAATACGCCGGTCGCGATACCTTTACGCGCCTATGAGTAAACCAGCATGATTGAACGCGGACGACTGCTGACGGGCGTGCTGCTGTTGATGATTGCAGTACTCGCCTATTCCCTGATTCTCGGTAAGGGCGGTTGGCTGCGTATTCGTTCGCTAGATCATGAAATTTACACTCAGAAAGAAACCAATACCCAAATGCAAGGTCGTAATCAAGCACTCTCGGCTGAAGTACAAGACCTCAAGAAAGGTTCTGACGCATTAGAAGAGCGTGCCCGTGTTGATTTGGGCATGGTGCGGCAGGGCGAAACCTATTACCGCTTTGTTGAACCCCCGCCCAAAACCACCCCTTAATTTTTGTTAGGAGCCAGACCATGTTGCAGCGTCGATGGATGCAAGGTGTTGTATTGTGGGCGTTGACCATGACCATGACCATGACCATGACAGTGGCTTTGGCGGAACCCACCACTAAAACCTTTATGTGGGAAGTGGCCAGCCCTACCAATACCGTGTATTTGTTGGGAACACCGGGCGTTGCCAGTAGTGATTTTTATCCCATGAGCCCTTGGATTGAGGCGGCTTATATGCGTGCCACACGCGTGGCCGTGACCGCAGACTTATCCGATAACGAGCGCTTTGCCCGTGAAGCCACGGATGTGTATTACCACGGCACAGACAGTATCGATCAACATCTTTCAGCAGCTGTTCTGCGCAGCGTTGAAGATCTGTACGCGGGGCGCGGCGAATCATTTAAAGTGCCGCCCAGTATTAAGCCCTATGTCTTGGCCACGTCCATGCAAAACCATGAGCTGGTGCAATTGGGCATATCACCCGAGTACGATGTGCCGTTTTATATGGTGGCACGCGCCCGCGCTGACAATAAGCCCGTGCAGGAAATGATTGGCATTAAAGGAGAAGTGGCCGCATTAGAAGCGCTAACACCGGACATGCAAGAAACCTGGGTGCGCTCAGCGGTGGCCAACCTCGCTTCTGGAAAATACAAGGACACCATCGCCAGTATGTTGTCTTGCTGGAAGGAAGGTAATGTCGTCTGTTACTCCCAGATGGAACGCCTAACCCTAGAAGCGGGTGAGAAAGGAGAGGCGCTGCATCATGCCTTGGTCAGTTCGAATCGCACTGAGTTAATGAGCGCCATTGACGCTCAACTGGCCAGCGGAGAAGTGCAACTGGTGTTGATACCCGCCAATCAACTGGTGGGTGAGGGCGGCCTGTTGGATGCCCTTAAAATGCGGGGTTATCGGGTGCAGCAGCTTTGAGGGCTTTACCAGAAAAGACGCCACCAAGGACGCTCGATAGCGGCGCCGCCGGTTAAAAAGTGGCTGTTGGGGAAGCTTTTTTGCAGGACGCGCAGGGCGTCGTTAGACAAATCCTTAAGCCCCATGGCTTGATAGCTCTTGCTCATGATGAACAATGCTTCTTCCACTGCAGCTGTTTGCGGATAGGTTTTAACCACATCCTGAGCACGATTGGCAGCAGCTAAATAAGCTTGACGACGGTAGTAGTAGGCCGCCATAGACACATCGCCTTGCGCCATAGAGTTCACCAAATAACCCATGCGCAAACGAGCGTCTTCTGCATAACGGCTACTGGGGTAGCGGGTAACCAGTTCGCGGAAGGTTTCGAAAGATTCACGGGTGGGCTTGTTGTCGCGTTCGGCCAAATCATGGCTGTCGTATATGCCCAGCAATCCCAAATCGCCATTAAAATTAGCCAGCCCCTTCATGTAATAGGCGTAATCCACACCCGGATGGTTGGGGTGGGCCTTAATGAAACGGTCGGCGGCGCTAATGGCCGACGCCATTTCGTTTTGTTTGTAATAGGCGTAAATCTGCTCCAGCTGGGCCTGTTGAGAAAAGGCGCCATAGGGGTAGCGGGATTCCAAGGATTCATAGAGTTTGGCGGCCTTTTCATAATTGCCATCCAACATTTCGGTCTTGGCTTCGGAATATAATTTTGATGCTGACCAGTCTTTGGTGAGGTCTTTTGTGCCCGTGAAGGTGCTGCAGCCGGCCAATAAAGCGACCAGAAGAAGAAGGGTAATTCGCGTTAAACTAGAGATATTCATGTCTGATGCCATTATTCAATCCGCTGATTATACCAGTCCCGAGGAATCGGATCCGCTAGAAGCGCTGATTCCCTTCGAATGCTCTGGCTTGCGCCTCGATCAGGCATTGGTTCAGGTATTCCCCGACTTTTCTCGTAGTCGTCTGCAACGTTGGATTCGTGAAGGCTGTTTGCAGCACAACGGCGTCCCCGCCACGCCCAAGCTTAAAGTGTGGAGCGGCGATCGCATCACCCTGCAGATTCCTGAGGACGCGCTCTCCGATGATGTGGAGGCGGAAGATATCCCCATTGAAGTGGTGTATGAGGACGATACCTTGGCGGTGATCAACAAGCCCCCAGGGTTGGTGGTGCATCCGGGCAATGGCAACCGCAATGGCACCTTGCAAAATGCGCTATTGCATTGGGACGGGCGACTGAGTGCCGTACCCCGTTGTGGCATCGTACATCGCCTAGACAAAGACACCAGTGGGTTAATGGTTATTGCGCGCACTTTGCAAGCCCATGCTGATTTGGTGCGCCAATTACAAGAACGCACGGTTCGTCGCCATTACTGGGCACTGGTGAATGGCGCTCTAATCCGCGATGGAAAAGTAGATGCCCCCATTGCACGCCACCCTACGCAACGCATCAAGATGGCCGTCATGCCCGGAGGCCGTGAGGCTGTAACCCATTACACTATTGTGGAACGGTTACCCTTCCATACTTGGGTGGAATGCCAATTAGAAACCGGACGAACCCATCAAATTCGTGTGCATATGCAGCATATTGGCCATCCTTTGGCCGGTGACCCTGTCTACGGCGGGCGCGCCATCGCCTTTAATCCCACCATTCGCGAGGCCCTCACCACCTTTGGGCGCCAGGCGTTACAAGCTTTTCGTTTGGGGCTTATTCATCCCCACACCCAACAACATGTGGAATGGTCCCTTCCTATGGCCGCCGATATGGCCACGTTATTGAATGTATTGCGCGAGGCGCAGCGTGACTGAGTTGCCAGGCTTTGCAGCCCATTGGCCAGCCCCGGCTTGGGTGCGCACGTGGAATACAGTGCGAGAGGGCGGGGTGAGTGCTGGCCCCTACAGCAGCCTTAATTTGGGAATACGTTGCGGGGATGACGTACAACATGTGCTTGAAAATCGTCGACGTGTGGCGCGCGCTTTGGGTGTTAAGCCCTTGTGGTTGCACCAAGTGCATGGCGTAACGGTTTTAGGTGTCAGACCCCCCCAGGGGTCAGACCCCGAACCGGGGTCTGACCCCTGGGGGGGTCTGACCCCAGAGCCAGAAGCGGATGCCCATGTGGTGCATGAAACCGATCGGGCCGCGGTAGTCCTCGCGGCCGATTGCATGCCTTTGCTGTTCTGCACGCCGCAGAGGCGGGTGGTGGCGGCAGCGCACGCAGGCTGGCGTGGTATGGCGGCTGGCATTCTTGAGGCCACGCTAGAGGCCATGGCAGTAGCACCACAAGACATCATGGTGTGGATGGGCCCCACCATCAGTCAATCAGCCTTTGAAGTGGGTGATGAGGTGCGTACCGCATTTGTTGCTCAGAGTGCCACAGCAGCCAGTGCGTTCGCCCCAAGCAACGTCTCGGGCAAATGGCAAGCCGATTTATTTGCCTTAGCCCGTCAGCGTTTGGCGGCCTGTGGAGTGGAGAAAATTTATGGTGGGGGACGGTGCACCGCTTCTAATCCCACGCAGTTTTATTCCCACCGCCGAGACCGAGGTGTTACAGGGCGCATGGGCAGCTTTATTTGGATGGCTGGGGAATAAGCGCCGGACCACCGTATAATGACCGGTTAACCCCTTACTTAGCAGGAAGCAAAGCCTTTGAGCCCCTTAATCGCCACTATTATTGCCGGATCTGCTGCAGGATTGCTGTCCATGGCCTGCGCGACGATTGTGGTTTTCACAGCCCGACCCGCTTGGGTGCCCTTATTGGTGAGTTATGCCATTGGGGCCTTATTGGGCGCCGTATTTCTAGAAATCCTTCCCCATGCGTTTGGGTTATCGGCCAGCCCTGAGGCCGTTTCGGCTACGGTGTTGGCAGGTATCTTGTTGTTTTTTATGCTCGAAAAGCTGGTCCTGTGGCGCCATGTGCACATACACGATTTAGATGAAGTCCGTTCCCATGTGGGGCACTCTCATGATGGTCCGCAAGGGCGCACCGGCGCTATGGTAGTAGTGGGTGATTCAGTTCATAATTTCGTGGACGGCATTATTATCGCCGCCGCCTTTGTCACCAACACCCAGCTGGGCATAGTGACGGCTTTAGCCATTATTGCGCACGAAATTCCGCAAGAGGCGGGCGATGTGTTGGTGTTGCTGCATTCGGGCATGTCACGTGGTCGCGCATTGGCCTTCAATGCTTTTTCCAGCGTCGCTACTTTGGTGGGCGGCGTGATGGCGTGTTTGGCGTTACAGTCTTTGCAGCGCTTCGTGCCGTATCTGTTGGCCTTGGCTGCTGCCAGTATGATTTATGTGGCGGTGGCCGATTTGATTCCGGGCTTGCATCGGCGCGTGGATTTTAAAGCCTCCGCTTGGCAAATAGGATTGATTGTTTTGGGTGTGGCCTCTATTCACTGGGCTCATGTGTTGATTGTGGAATGACAGGAGAATAACTGATGGAATCGCAAGAATCCGCAAAGAATCCAGTAGAAAAAGTTTTAGAAAGCTTAGGTCAGGCCAATCACACATTAATGGAGGAAGTAGGTGCGCGTTTAGGAGGTTTTCAGCCGGAAGCCTATCAAGAGTTCTTAAAAGATTTCGCCCAGGCGGTGGCCAAAGACGCGCCTCGTTGGCAAGATTTACAAAGTCGTTATTACGAAAATCAAGCAGCATTGTGGATGAATATGCTCAGCCGCTCGGCGGGTCAGATCCCTTCTGTTGCCACCCCTACAGTGGCCGCGGCCGCACAAACCGATCGCCGCTTTAGCGCTCCAGAATGGCAGGCCTATCCCATTTTTGATTATCTGCGCCAATCGTATTTGTTGACCGGCGATTGGCTGAAAGAGGCCGTAGGTTCCTTAGAGTTGGAGCCCGCCGCCAAACAGAAGTTGGAATTTTTTATTCGTCAATATATTGACGCCATGTCCCCGGCCAATTTTCCAGCCACCAACCCAGAGGTCTTATCGCGCGCCATAGAGTCTGGTGGCGAAAGCCTTAAAGCGGGCCTCAAAAATCTCATGGCGGATTTGGAGAAGGGGCGCATCTCCATGACCGATGAATCGGTGTTTGAGGTGGGCGTAAATATCGCCATTACGCCCGGTGCCGTGGTCTTCGAAAACGATTTAATTCAGCTCATTCAGTACAGTCCCAGCACTTCGGAAGTGGCGGCACGTCCTTTGTTGTTGGTGCCCCCTTGCATCAATAAGTTTTACATCATGGACTTAGAGCCTTCTAATTCCTTGGTGAAATACGCTGTGGACCGAGGGCACACAGTGTTCCTGGTGTCTTGGCGCAATATTGATGAATCGCTGCGTCAGATCACGTGGGACGATTACATCGAACAAGGGGTGGTTGCCGCTATTCGAACCACCCAAGCCATTGGCGGCGCCGACACCATCGATTTATTGGGTTTTTGTGTGGGGGGCGCGTTGGTGTCCTGTGCCTTGGCCGCCTACGCCAAAGATGACCCGCTGCCAGTGTCTACCCTCACCTTGATGACCACCTTGTTGGATTATTCCGACGTGGGCGAGATTGGCGTGTACATTAATCGCGCCTTTGTAGAAAAACGTGAAAAACAAATTGCTCAAGGCGCTGTGGTGCCCGGCAAGGAATTGGCCATGGCTTTTTCCAGTTTGCGTGCCAATGATTTAATCTGGCCTTATGTGGTGAACAATTATCTGAAAGGGGAAACCCCGCCGGCGTTTAATTTGCTGTATTGGAATGGTGACGGCACCAATCTGCCGGGCCCCATGTTTGCCTGGTATCTGCGCCATCTGTACTTGGAAAACGAATTGCGCAAACCCGATGCGTTAACCGTGGCCGGTCGGAAGGTGGATTTATCCCGCATTAATTTTCCTACCTATGTGTTTGCTGCCCGTGAAGATCATATTGTGCCGTGGAAATCGGCTTACGAATCGGTGCATTTAATCGGTGGTGAGAAAACTTTTGTATTGGGGGCGAGTGGTCATATTGCAGGCTCTATTAATCCAGTCTCTAAGAATAAAAGAAACTATTGGGTGGGTAGCGCCATCGCCGGGGATGCGGAGCAATGGATGAGCGAGGCCACGTCCGAAGAGGGCAGTTGGTGGATGCATTGGGCCAATTGGTTGGATGGTTTGGGTGGTGAGAAAGTCGCAGCTCCACAGCAATTGGGGAACCTGCAGTACACCCCCATTGAACCCGCACCGGGACGGTATGTTTTAGGGCGTTGTTAAAATAATAAACCAGGAGGAGAAAGCATGAAAAAGCGTGTGGTATTGGTTACAGGCGGTATGGGTGGCTTGGGTGAATCTATTTGTCTTAAGCTGGCGGATTTGGGCTATACGGTGGCCACAACCTATTCGCCCAGCAACAAGACGGCCGATTCGTGGTTGGCTGGTATGAAAGAACGTGGTTATCACTTTCATGCTTACGCGGTGGACGTGGGTGATGTGGATGATTGCGCAAAAATGGCCGCTAAATTAACCGCTGAAGTGGGACAAGTGGATGTGTTGGTGAACAACGCCGGCATTACCCGCGACATGACTTTCAAAAAAATGAACAAGGTAGATTGGGATGCGGTGATTAATACCAATCTGAATAGCGTATTCAACATGACCAAACCTTTCATGGATGGCATGGTGGACCGTGGTTGGGGCCGGGTGATTAACGTGTCGTCGGTAAATGGACAGAAGGGCGCCTTTGGGCAAACCAACTACTCCGCCGCCAAGGCCGGTATGCATGGCTTCACCAAATCATTGGCGCTGGAAGTGGCGCGCAAGGGGGTTACGGTCAACACCATTTCACCCGGTTACATCGGTACCAAGATGGTAACGGCCATTCCGCAAGATATTTTGGATGCTAAAATTCTGCCGCAAATCCCCGTGGGTCGCTTGGGTAAACCAGAAGAGGTGGCGGGTTTGATTGTGTATCTGGCCTCCGATGAAGCCGCCTTTATTACCGGTGCCAACATTTCCATCAACGGCGGGCAACACATGTTTTGAGGTTAAAAAAAACCCCACAGGTTGCCCTGTGGGGTTAAATCCTTTACTGAAAGGGAACCTTTGCAATAAAGGAGGAGGAGACGTTTAAACCGTAACCTAAATCCTTAGGCAGCAGGTTTCATAGCAGCAGTAGCGGCATCAACGGTGGCCTTAACGCTGGCGTCCGTGAAATTGGCTACTTGCTTAGCCGATTTGGTCAAGCCATCAAACGCGGCGGTAGAAGCGGCGATGGTGGACTTCATAGCAGCCATGGCCACATCGGTACCGGCGGGGGCAGACTTAACAGCCTTGTCGATGTTGCTGGTCACGGTTTGGTTGAAATCAGCAAAATTGCCTTCCAACAGAGCAGAAATTTGAGCTTGAGCGTGTGCGGCTACATCGTAGATGCTGCGTGAGTAGGCGGCAGCTTTCTGAACGCTCTTTTGGTTCAATTCGGTGCGCAGACCCAACATGGCTTGTGGATCACGGGCTTCGGTCAGGGTTTTGAGCGATTCGCTGGCATCAGCAAAAGTGGCTTTGCCGGCTTCTAATTGCAGGCCCACCAAACGCTCGGCGGTATCAAAAGAAATTTTGGCTAGTTGCAGTGCCGCATTTAACGCGGATTTGTTAAACTCAGTAACTTGTTCTGGGGCGTTGTACATTTTTAGCTCCTAAAATTATTAATTGGGGGTTAGGTTTTTCGCTTCGCTGCACATGCTGCGTCGCAACAATTCCAAAGATACAGATCTGAAATCCCCTTGTCAAGCTTTTTTGTTGCATTGCAATAAAAATATTTAAAGCACCACAATTTTGGTAGTAACTCTCTGTTTTTTATGTTTTTAAAGTAACTTTTTAAGCCTATGCTGAGGGCCTGACAAAGCCCTCATATGGCGTACCGCACCATTATTTTTGAGGCAATTTAAGTTATGGCAAATCCAACACGCTTGATTAAGAAATACCCTAATCGCCGACTTTATGATACAGAAACAAGCACTTACATCACTTTAAGTGAGGTAAAGCAGCTTGTGATTGCACATGCCGAATTTCAGGTGGTGGACGCCAAAACCAATCAAGACCTCACGCGCAGCATCCTCATGCAAATCATATTGGACGAAGAGGGTGGTTTGGACCCCCTCTTTACCAGCGACATGCTCTCGCAAATGATTCGCTCTTACGGCAATGTCATGCAGGGCTTTATGGGCAATTATCTAGAGCGCGGCATGCAGACCTTTGTGGATATTCAAAAGAAACTACAGGAGCAGATGCCTTCAGAGGGTCTTCCTGATGGCGAAGTCCCAACGGTGAATGCCGATGTATGGCGGCAGTTTTTAAATGCTCAGGGCCCGGCCTTGCAAGGTTTAATGGGCAACTATTTAGAGCAAAGCACTCATCTCTTTATGGATATGCAAAATAACATGCAAAAGCAAACCCGCACCTTGTTTGGTGGCCTGCCCTTTCCCTATGGAGTCACAGGTAAGGCGGATAAATCGGCTGCTTCAGAAGAATCAACTGCACCGGATGAATCAACTGCACCAAAAGAATCGGCCGCAACAAAAGAATCGGCCGCCCCCCATTCCAGCCCCAAACCCGATTAACGCGTGACCGCCACCGCCACGCGATCACGTCCGCCCAAACCGGCTGCCTCTAGTGGGGTGGGTCGTGTGGGATTTGTGTCCTTGGGTTGCCCTAAGGCCTTGGTGGATTCTGAGCACATCATCACGCAGTTGCGCGCAGAGGGGTATGACATCTCCCCCTCTTACGACGGTGCTGATTTGGTGGTGATTAATACCTGTGGGTTTATCGATTCTGCTATTGAGGAATCTCTCGATGCGATTGGTGAAGCTTTAGCAGAAAATGGCCAAGTGATTGTGACGGGCTGCTTGGGTGTGAATGCCGAACGGATTCGCGCGGCTCATCCGGGCGTGTTGGCCATTACCGGCCCTCACGATAAGGAAGGGGTGATGCGCGCCGTGCATCAGCATTTGCCACCGCCGCACGATCCGTTTATCAGCCTTATTCCGCCACAGGGCATTAAACTTACCCCCCGTCATTACGCCTACCTTAAAATTTCTGAAGGTTGCAACCATCGTTGCACCTTTTGTATTATTCCGTCCTTGCGTGGCGACTTGGTAAGCCGACCTATTCATGACGTGTTACAAGAAGCCGAAAACTTGGTAAAAGCGGGTACCCGAGAATTACTGGTCATTTCGCAAGACACCAGTGCTTATGGTGTGGACCTGCGTTATCGCACCGGATTTTGGAATGGACGGCCTGTACGGTCGCACCTCACGCCCTTGGCTGAAGCCTTGGGTGAAATGGGCGCTTGGGTGCGTTTGCATTATGTATACCCTTATCCGCATGTGGATGAAGTGGTGGAATTGATGGCGCAGAAAAAGGTCTTACCGTATCTGGACATCCCTTTTCAGCATGCCAGTACGCGCTTGCTACGCGCCATGAAGCGCCCGGGCAACGTGGAGCGCACCATAGAACGTATTCACGCTTGGCGTAATGTTTGCCCAGACCTCACGTTGCGCAGCACGTTTATTGCCGGTTTTCCTGGTGAAACCGAAGAAGACTTTCAGATGCTGTTGGATTTTTTACAAGAAGCGCAATTAGATCGCGTGGGATGCTTTACCTATTCACCCGTGGACGGAGCCGCTGCCAATGCGCTGCCCGGCGCTGTTCCTGAAGAAGTGAAGCAAGAGCGACAGGCACGCCTCATGGCCTTGCAAGAAACCATAAGCACCGCACGCTTGGCGCGTCATGTGGGCACCATTCGCCAAGTATTGGTGGATGAAGTGACTGCGCACGGTGCGCTGGCCCGCACCAGTTCAGATGCCCCCGAAATTGACGGTGTGGTGCACGTGTCCGCTGCCCCCACGTTATTGGTAGGGGAATTTGCCAATGTATTGATTGAAAAATCAGACACGCATGATTTATGGGGTAGGGTAGTGAAATAATGAATAACGGCCCCATTTGGAACAAGAGGGCCTGCTGAGTGATACTGTGACAATAGGCGCTCGTCAGTTGAGCGGGCATATAATTTAGAGTAAATCCAAATGACGTGGGAGATAACAAATGAGTAGAGAAGTGGTGGTATTGAGTGCTGTTCGTTCAGCCATTGGGGCATTCGGTGGATCGTTGGCGGGCTTTGAGCCCGGCGTACTGGGTGGATTGGTGATTAAAGAAGCCATTGCGCGCGCTGGGGTAGACCCGGCACAGGTCACCTACGCCACAGTAGGCAATACCATTCCCACCAACGAGCGCTTCCCCTATCAGTCCCGTGTGGCCTGTATTGAAGGCGGCATGTCTATGGATTCCACCGTCATGGCGGTGAATCGTTTATGCGCATCTGGTCTGCAAGGCATCGTATCCACGTCACAAAATATTTTATTGGGCGATGCGGACGTGGGGGTGGGTGGCGGTATTGAAGTGATGTCGCAAGGCGGTTATTTATCCAACGCCATGCGAACCGGTGCACGTATGGGTGACACCAAATTAGTGGACATGATGGTGGCCACATTGACCGACCCCTTCGGCGCAGGCCATATGGGTATTACGGCAGAAAACTTAGCCACTAAGTGGAACATCACCCGCGAAGAGCAAGATGCTTTCGCTTTAGAATCGCAAGAGCGTGCCGCACGGGCTATTGCCGCGGGCCATTTCAAATCACAAATTGTGCCCATTACTATTAAGTCGCGCAAAGGTGACACAGTGTTTGATACGGACGAGTATCCCCGTGCCACCAGTTTAGAAAAGTTGGCCGCCATGAAACCGGCTTTCAAGAAAGATGGTTCCGTCACCGCAGGCAATGCCTCCGGCATTAATGATGGCGCTGCGTTTTTTGTCTTGGCAGAAGCTGCTGTGGCCGCTAAGGGTGGTCATAAGCCCATGGCCCGTTTGGTGTCTTATGCCGTGGCCGGCGTGCCCAGCCACATCATGGGAGAGGGCCCTATCCCCGCCACTCAAGCCGCCCTTAAAAAAGCCGGCCTGAAATTGGATCAGATGGATGTGATTGAATCGAACGAAGCCTTCGCAGCGCAAGCCATTGCGGTAAGTCGTGGTTTAGGGCTTGATCCACAAAAAACAAATCCCAATGGTGGGGCTATTGCTTTGGGTCATCCAGTGGGTTGTTCTGGTGCTTTCATTGCCACTAAAGCGTTGTATGAATTGCAACGCGTCGCAGGCAAATACGCCTTGGTTACTATGTGTATTGGCGGTGGGCAAGGGATCGCGGTGATTTTCGAGCGTCTATAGAAATATGGGGAAGATGGGGTCAGACCCCTGGGGGGGTCTGACCCCAAGCAGTTCCAAGCAGTTGTTATTCGCGACGCAGTTGCGGGAATAAAATCACATCGCGAATGCTGGGGCTGTCGGTTAGCAACATCACCATGCGGTCAATACCAATCCCTTCGCCGGCTGTTGGCGGAAGGCCGTGTTCAAGGGCGCGAATGTAATCGGCGTCGTAATGCATGGCTTCTGCGTCCCCCGCTTCTTTTTGCGCCACCTGTTCTTGAAAGCGTGCCGCTTGATCTTCTGCATCATTCAATTCAGAAAACCCATTGGCAATTTCACGCCCGGTAATAAACAATTCAAAACGCTCAGTAATCTCGGGGTTATTGTCATTGCGACGCGCCAGAGGAGAAACTTCCGCTGGGTAATCAATAATAAAAGTGGGTTCAAACAACTGGGCTTCTGTGGTTTCTTCAAACAGCAGCAGCTGTAAACCGCCCAGCCCTTCATGGTCGCGAATTTTGCCACCCAAACGCTTCACTTCTTTAATTAAATATTCACGGTCATCCAATTGTACCTGAGTGTATTCGGGGTGATAGCGGCGAATGGCATCGCACACCGTGAGGCGTGCGAAGGGTTTGCCCAAATCCAGCTCACGCCCGCCGTAGCTGATGCAGGTGGTGCCCAATACTTCTTGTGCCACGAAGCGGAACATCTCTTCTGTCAGTTGCATGAGATAACGATAGTCCCGATAGGCCTCGTAAAATTCAATCATGGTGAATTCGGGATTGTGGCGCGTGGAAATGCCTTCATTGCGGAAGTTGCGGTTAATTTCGAACACGCGCTCTAGCCCGCCCACTACCAAGCGCTTTAAATACAATTCCGGTGCAATGCGCAAATACAATTGCATATCTAAGGCATTGTGATGGGTAATAAAAGGTTTGGCTGCTGCACCACCGGGAATGGGGTGCATCATGGGGGTTTCTACTTCTAGGTAGTCGCGTGTTACCAAAAACTCACGCACCTTTTGTACGATCTTACTGCGCATCACAAATACCTTGCGCGATGCTTCATCTGTGATGAGATCTAAATAGCGCTGGCGATATTTCTGTTCTTGGTCCGCCATGCCGTGAAATTTTTCAGGCAAGGGGCGCAGCGACTTGGCCAGCAAGCGAATGGCGCTCACTTTGATGGAGAGCTCACCGGTTTTGGTTTTAAACAGCACGCCCGTGGCGCCTAAGATGTCACCCAAATCCCAATGCTTAAAGGCGCTGTACAGCTCTTCACCAATGGCATCGCGTTGCACATACAGTTGAATGCGTCCGGTGCCGTCTTGCACCGTGGCGAAACTGGCCTTGCCCATGACGCGTTTCAACATCATGCGCCCGGCTACGTTCACGGTGATAGGTGTTGCTTCTAATACATCGTGATCCGCTTCACCGTGAGCCAGATGTAATGGGGTTGCTTCGTGAGTGCGATTAAAGTCGTTGGGGAAGGCGATACCGGCCGCACGAATTTCTTGCAACTTGGTGCGGCGCTCGTCAAATTGATTGTTATCTTCAGACATAATAAACCTCTAGAACATCCATAACGGTTATCAAACGCCTTGCTTAAGACTGGCCTCGATAAAAATATCGAGATCGCCATCCAGCACGGATTGTGTGTTGCCCACTTCTACATTGGTTCGTAAGTCTTTAATGCGTGACTGATCCAACACATAGGAGCGAATTTGGTGACCCCAGCCAATGTCGGTTTTGCTGTCCTCCATGGCCTGCTTTTCTTCATTGCGCTTGCGCAATTCGGTTTCATACAAACGAGACTTTAGCATCGCCATGGCTTCTGCGCGATTGCGGTGTTGCGAGCGATCACTTTGGCATTGCACCACAATGCCGGAGGGGGCATGGGTAATGCGCACAGCCGAATCGGTCTTGTTAATATGCTGCCCACCGGCACCAGAGGCGCGGTAGGTGTCGATGCGTAAATCGGCGGGGTTAATTTCCACCTCAATGGATTCATCCACTTCGGGATACACTGAAACGGAAGCAAATGAGGTGTGGCGGCGATTGCCGGAATCGAAAGGCGATTTTCGAACCAAGCGGTGCACGCCCGCTTCGGTGCGCAAATGCCCGTAGGCGTAAGAGCCGCTCACCTTGAAGGTAGCGCTTTTAATACCCGCCACTTCACCGGAAGACTCTTCCAAAATTTCAACACCAAAGCGCATCCGTTCGCAATACCGCACGTACATGCGCAGCAGCATGGCCGCCCAATCTTGTGCCTCAGTGCCACCGGAGCCCGACTGAATATCAATAAAGCAATTGGCGGGGTCCATGCGGTTGGAGAACATGCGACGAAATTCCATGCCGGCCACATGCTTTTCTGTGACCTTAATATCAGCTTCCACAGACAATATCGAATCATCGTCCTGTTCTTCCCGGGCCATTTGAAACAGCTCTTGAGCGTCCTTCAGACTGCGCGTGGTAGATTCCACGTCGTGCACGGTTTCTTCAAGAGATTTTCGTTCGCGCCCTAATTCTTGGCTTTTCTTGCTGTCTTGCCAAACGGCGGGGTCTTCGGCCAAACGGACCACTTCGGCCAAACGTTCTACTTTGGCATCGAAGTCAAAGATACCTCCGCAGGGACTGGATGCGGCCATCCAGATCCTGGAGCAGGTTTTCAATAGCGTTGAGTTGTTCAGCTTCCATGGGTTTTATGCAGGCGATTAAACAAACCATCCATTATACACGCCAATGACGCACTTCCAGTTGCAGGTTGCGCGATCCGTTCCACTCGTTAATTCCCAAGCGATACAGGGCGTATATGGTTTTGGGTAAGGGTTCTGCATGGCCAAACAGAATAGCGTCGAAGGGTTTTTTATCTTGCATCAGTTTAAGCTTCAAATGACGCTCACCCACCACGCGTTGCTCTACCACGGAAAAGGTTCCCCCTAAGAGGGGCTCAGGGAACCCTTGCCCCCATACTTGGGCACTTAATTGTTCGGCGTTGAGAAGCGTTAAATCTTCTGCATTTACGTCTGCATCATATTCAATTTGCAAAGCCAGGTCGGTGAGGGTTAACCACTGGCGGGCCATTGTTTCAAAGGCGGCTTCGAAACGCGCTAAGTTTCCTGCGCGCAGGGTTAAACCCGCTGCCGCCGCGTGACCGCCAAAACGCAAAATGAGATTGGGGTGTTGTTTGGTGATTTGATCCAAAGCGTCGCGCAGATGAAAGCCTGCGATGCTGCGCCCCGAGCCGCGAATTTCTCCTTCAGCAGTGCCTGCTGCAAAAGTAATCACCGGGCGGTTGTGGCGATCTTTAATGCGCGAGGCCAAAATGCCCACCACGCCGGGGTGCCAGCTTTTGTCATATAAACACAGCGTGTAACGTGGACCCACTTCCAGGTTGGTTAATTGTTCCAGGGCGGATTCTTGCATGGTGACCTCCACCGACCGTCGTTCGCGATTGAAGGCTTCTAGGCGGCGCGCATGCTCCAGTGCCTGCGTCGGGTTATCCGTTGCAAGGCATTCAATGCCATGCCCCATGTCTTCCATTCGCCCGGCGGCGTTTAAGCGTGGGCCCAGCACAAAGCCTAAGTCGGTGCTGCACGCGCGCCTAAAGTCTCGCTCCGCCACCTGATAGAGCGCGTTGATACCCGGTTGCGCGCGACCAGCGGCAATACGCTTCAGCCCTTCGCGCACCAATAAGCGGTTGTTGCGATCGAGGCGCACCACATCGGCCACGGTACCCAAGGCCACCAAATCCAACAGTTGCCCCAAATGGAATTCGGGGTCAGACCCCCCCAGGGGTCTGACCCCAATATGACGTTGGCGCAGTTCGGCGCGTAAAGCCAGCATCACATAAAACATCACCCCCACACCGGCCAAATGCTTACTGGCGAAAGTGCAGCCCGGTTGGTTGGGGTTTACGATGGCCGCCGCGCGTGGCAGTTCATCACCCGGCAAATGGTGGTCGGTAATAATGACGGGAATACCTAATGCCTGTGCAGCGTCCACGCCCGCAACGCTGGCGATGCCGTTATCCACGGTGATGAGAAGGTCTGGATTTTTGTGGTGCGCCAGGGCCACCACTTCAGGCGTTAACCCATACCCCAAGGTGAGGCGATTGGGGACAAAATAATCCACTACTGCGCCCAACCCACGTAAGGCACGCAAACCCACAGCACAAGCAGTAGCCCCATCGGCATCGTAATCGGCAATGATGACTATTTTTTGTTGCGCGGCAATGGCATCGGCCAATAAAGCCGCTGCTTTGTGAATGTCTTTTAAGCCTTGCCAAGGCAAGAGGTCTTTTAGCTCCAATCCCTGCCACTCTTCTACCGTCATGCCACGTGCGCCTAAGGTGCGCGCCAACAAGGAGGGCGCTCCGGCAGCGCTTAATGCGCGCGTTCGCTCTTCATCCTGCGGGCGAATAATAAATTGCGTCATGGGGGCTTAGGCTTGATTCAAGGAAGGGGCGCTTGCAAATGCGTGCAGCGGGTGTGGGCGTCGCCAGAATTGCCACAACTGCCAGCGCGTTATGGTGATGCGAGTGCGGCGGCGACCCTCTGGCACCAAGAGCGTAATGGAGTGAATCCGGCCTTGGGCGAGTTGTTGCAACAAGGGCGCGATCACTTCTTGATCCAGAGTTGTGGCTGCGCTGTTCCACGCCTCGGTATCCCCATAAGCCGAAGGTTTGCGCAGGGTGTTGATCACTTGGGCGTTGGGGTGCGGTGCTGTGAAGGGTTCATCCCAAAACCATACGCCACTAATTAATCGCTCGCGCTGCCCCTCACGCGTGACATTTACTGCATGTTCATGAAACAGCATTTGCGCTTCATTAAAGCGACTGCGCCAATACTGCGATCCCTCTCCTTGCGGTAAGTAACCATCAATGCTGCGTCCCACCCGACTTAAAGGGGCTGTGGTGGTGAGCAGGGTGGGCGCCTGCAGCGCCACCAACCAAGCATGCGGGGTAGGGGCGTAAAAACGCAGCCCTTCGGGGACGAAATGAGCGTTTAAGGTTTCTATGAGGGCATCAGCCTCGGGTTGGGTGAGGGCAAAACTGTAATGCTCTAATAACAGTAGGGTATCGCCTTGCACCTGCAAATGAATGGGGTCGGCGCAAAGCCAATAAGGTGCAGCGCCCAGCAATCCCGTCTGTTCCGCGCGCTGTTGCGCCAGCGAACTGGGGGGTAAGGGGGAGGAGGAGGGGTCAGACCCCATGCGGGGTCTGACCCCAATACCCAAGGTGCCGCGCGCCAAAAGCCGCTCTAGGTGGGGCAGTCGGCCGATATCAGCATCGGGGATTTCGGGAAACAGCCCGGGGATAATGAGTGTGGTGTCCATAAGGTGCATCATAAAGGATACAATGCCGCGATCCCTACAGGAAATGGCCTCTATCGTGTCTCGCTTTGAAATTGTGGTTGGTTTGCGCTATACCCGCGCCCAGCGCCGCAATCACTTTATCTCATTTATTTCGCTAATTTCCATGGCGGGCATTGGTTTGGGCGTGGCTGCCCTGATTATTGTGCTCTCCGTCATGAACGGCTTCCAAAAGGAAATGCGCGAGCGCATTCTGGGTGTGGCTTCCCACGTGCAAGTCTTTGGTGCCAATCAGAACTTATCCCATTGGCCAGCGGTGGTCAGTGAAACCAGCAAAAACCCTGAAGTCATCGGAGCGGCCCCTTATGTAATGGGACAGGGCATGCTGTCTTTCGACAGTCACGTGCAAGGGGCGTTGCTGCGCGGCATCTTGCCCGCCGAAGAAGATAAGGTGGCGGAGCTTAGTCAACACATGAAAGCCGGACATCTGGCGGATTTAAAGGCCGATGGTTTCGGCATTGTTCTAGGACGCGATTTGGCGCGCGCCATTCACGCCGACATGGGCGATAAGGTGGTGGTCATCACCCCGCAAGGTCAGGCCACCCCCGCGGGCCTGCTGCCACGCGTGAAACAATTCACTGTGGTGGGTATTTTTGAAGTGGGTATGTACGAGTACGACAGCGGCTTGGCTTTTATACATATGAGTGACGCTCAGAAATTGTTCCGCATGGGTGACGATGTGACCGGCGTGCGCCTCAAGCTAAAAGATTTAATGAATGCGCCGCGTGTGGCGCAGGAACTCTCTGCAAGTTTAAGTTTTGAAGCGTGGATTAGCGATTGGACGCGCGAGCATGCCAATTTATTCCGCGCGGTGGCCTTAGAGAAGAATGTAATGTTTATTATTCTGCTGCTGATTGTGGCGGTAGCCGCCTTTAACATTGTATCCACCTTGGTTATGGCGGTTACCGATAAGCAAGCGGACATCGCTATTCTGCGCACTTTGGGCGCTTCGCCTTCCAGCATCTTGTTGATATTTGTTATTCAAGGGGCGTTGATTGGCTTAATCGGCACCGCCTTTGGTGTGGGTTTGGGCGTACTGGTGGCGGCCAATATCGAAACCATCGTGCCATTTATTGAACATTTGTTCGGTGTTCACTTTTTAGCCCCGCAAGTGTATTTTATTTCCGAATTGCCATCGCAATTGCAAATGGGTGATGTGGTGGTGATTGCGCTCACCTCACTAACCCTCACCTTACTGGCCACGCTCTACCCCAGCTACCGCGCCTCGCGCGTGCAACCCGCGGAGGCCCTGCGCTATGAGTAAGGAGTTTATTCTGCAATGCTTGGGGTTGAGCAAAACCTTTCAGCAAGGCCATATACCGGTGCCCGTGTTGCAGGGCGTGAATTTGACGGTACGCCCCGGCGAGCATGTGGCCGTTGTGGGTGCTTCTGGTAGCGGTAAGAGCACCTTGCTGCATCTCTTGGGTGGGTTGGATCGCCCCAGTGCTGGACAGGTGTTGTTGGAAGGGGAAGACCTAGCGGCTTTGCCCGAGCAGCGCGTGGGTCAATTGCGCAATCAGAAATTGGGTTTTGTGTACCAGTTCCATCATCTGTTGCCTGAATTTAGCGCCTTAGAAAATGTAGCCATGCCCCTGTGGATTGGCCGCCATTCACCTGAAGAGGCCGCGGCGCGTGCTCAGGTTTTATTAGAAGCCGTGGGGTTGGGCCATCGCCTGGCCCATCGTCCTTCCGAGTTGTCCGGTGGCGAGCGCCAGCGTGCAGCAGTGGCACGGGCTTTGGTCACCAGGCCTGCCTTGGTGTTGGCCGATGAACCCACGGGCAATTTAGATCGGCATACCGCAGGGCAGGTGTTCAATTTAATGCTGACACTCAATCGTGAGGTGGGTGCAGGTCTTGTGATGGTGACCCATGATTTGGATTTGGCTGCACGTGCCGATACCCGTTATCGGCTGATTGATGGTGTTTTAAACGCGTATTAAATACTGTACCGCCTAGGCGGCATGCTTGCCGGGTAATGGCACATCCACGGTAGCATGGCTTAACCTTCTGGTCTTGGCCATTGGAAGATTTGAGCCGTTAGTGTGAAACTGACGTCAAATAAAGCGTGTTTGAACAAGAGTAATTCTTCCCGCTGTTCTTCAAACAGTCCAATCCCTTTTTGATTCACGCTATGGTTCGTGCGTACCGCTCTGGCCGGCTTCGTGCTTGGCGTCATCCTCCTTCAATGCTCGTCGTCGCTAATTAGCCCTACGTGGGTTTTGGCGGGTGCAATGCTGGTCCTGGCGGTTGCATGGTTGGTGACAAATAGGGTCACGCAAGCTCTCAAGCATCCCATCTTAAAATACTGTGGTGTGGGCATTGTCGCGGTGGCATTAGGCTTTAGCTATGCAGACCTGCGCGCCAGTTGGCGCATGAGCCAGACGCTGCCCCACGAATGGGAAGGGCAAGCCTTGGTGCTCACCGGCACCATTACAGAGCTGCCCACAGCGGTTTTAAATGGCCAGCGTTTTATCTTTTCTGTGGAGCGCGTGGACCCAGTGGAGGGTGTGGTACCCCATAAAATTTCCTTGGCTTGGTTTAATGTGGAGGGTGGAGCAGAAGCGCCGCCGTTGCATCCGGGCCAACGCTGGCGTCTGCTGGCTCAATTGAAGCGTCCCCATAGTTTAATCAACCCCGGTGGTTTTGATTTTGAAGCGTGGTCCTTGGCACAAGGCGTGCGTGCCACAGGCAGCGTACGCGACGATTCGGACAATCAATTGCTTCAACCCAGCAACCAATTAAACGTCGCAACAGCCGGTATTGTGATCGAGCAAGCGCGTGATGTGGTGCGCGCACGCATTCAAGCGGTGTTGGGTGATAGGCGATGGACAGGTGTCATTATTGCCTTGGTGGTGGGCGATCAATCGCAAATAAGACAGGAGGATTGGCAGCTCTTCTGGGAAACTGGGGTGGGGCACCTCATTTCCATTTCGGGTTTGCACATCACATTGTTAGCGGGTTTGGTGGCCTCTGCTGTGAGGCGGGTGTGGCCCGGCGTGCGGCTTCATTGGTGGGTAATGCTAACGGTAGCCACAGCCTATGCGTTGTTGGCGGGGTTTTCAGTGCCCACGCAGCGCACGCTGTATATGATTGCCGTGGTGACCATGGGGCGCATGCGGGACTTGCCGCTGGAGGCTTCACCCTTATTACTATGCGCTCTCGCTGCTGCTGTAATCATGGACCCTTGGGCGCCGGTGTCCATTGGGTTTTGGTTGTCTTTTGGTGCCGTGGGGGCTTTGATGTTCGCGCACGCCCATGCGGTGGGAAAAACCAGCGCCTTGCGTGCGGCGATTCACACGCAATGGTCCGCCACTTGGGCCTTGGTACCCCTCATGGTATTGCTGTTTCAACAGGTGTCGCTTATCTCTCCGCTGGCCAATGCTTTTGCTATTCCAGTGGTCAGTCTGGCCGTGGTGCCCTTGGCGCTACTGGGTGTAATTCCTGGGCTGGGATGGTTGCTGATGGCAGCGCACCAGCTCTTTGCCGGGTGCGCTTGGGCCTTGCAGCAATTGGCCGCCGGACCGATAACCGTGTGGAGTACCGCAGCCCCCACGATGAGTGTGCTTACGTTGGGTTTTATAGGGCTGTTATTTTTATTGGCACCACGGGGCTTGCCCGGACGACGCGTGGGGGCTTTATGTCTCGTGCCTTTGCTGTTTGCCTCAGCACCAAGACCAGAGCGGGGTAGCGTATGGATGGACGTTTTAGATGTGGGGCAGGGATTAGGCGTGGTGGTGCGCACACATGATCACAATTTAATTTACGACAGCGGTCCGCGCTACAGCAGCGAGAACGATGGAGGTTCGCGCATCATTCTGCCCACCCTGCGTGCCATGGGCATCACGCATGTGGATGGACTGATTATTAGTCATGGCGACACAGATCATAGTGGGGGTGGTTTATCACTGCAAAAGGGGGTCGCCATTGATTGGTTGCTCTCGTCCCTCGGGCCCACGCATCCCATTGTGATGCAGGCCAAACAATCCATCACCTGTTACGCCGGACAAGCGTGGCAATGGGAGGGCGTGGATTTTGAAATCATTCATCCGTTGCGTGAGAACACCTTAGATGAAACCCGCAAGACCAATGATCGCGGATGTGTGCTGCGGATTAGCGCGCAAGGAAAACACCTGTTGCTGCCTGCAGATATTGAAGCCGTCAGCGAGCGTGAAATTTTGCAACGCAGTCCGCAATCTCTTACGGCAGACGTGTTAATTGCTCCGCACCATGGTAGTAAAACATCTTCAACGTATGAATTTATTGAGGCTGTGGCACCACAGTGGACTATTTTTACAGTGGGGTATCGCAATCACTTCGGTCATCCTAAGGATGAGATTGTGCAACGTTATGTCGAGCATCGCAGTGAGCGGATGCGCACCGATGAATCAGGGGCGGTGGCGATACAGATTGAACAGCAGACCATCACGCTTACAGCAGAGCGCGATCGCTTTCCTCATTACTGGAGTGACGCGCTAACCCCAGCGCCGTAGGTCTAGCGTGGTGGGGAAATCAGCGTCCACCACGGGAGCGGTAATTGTAATAGCTCCTGGTGTATGGCCATGGTCCCAGAAGCGTGCGAAGCGACGGGCTTCGGCTTCGTTGGCATTCACGGGGAAGGTGTCGTAGCTGCGACCTCCAGGGTGACTGACATGGTAGGTGCTGCCCCCCATGGAGCGCGCACTCCAGCTATCGGCCAAATCAAATACCAAGGGCGCGTGTACGCCGATGGTGGGGTGCAAGGAGGAGGGCGGGTTCCAGGCTTTGAAACGAATCCCTGCTACAAATTCACCACGCACGCCGGTGGCGGTTAGGGGAACGGGTACGCCATTACACTGCACCTGATGGCGTTGACCCAACATGCCGGTCACTTTAAGCTGCAGACGCTCCACAGAAGAATCCACGTAACGCGCCATGGCGCCGCCGCTTATTTCCTCTCCCAGCACATGCCAAGGCTCTATGGCTTGGCGCAATTCCATGGTGATACCCTCTTGCGTTACACGGCCAAACACCGGGAAACGGAACTCCATAAAGGGGGCAAACCATTCCATCTTGAAGGCATAGCCCGCTCGGTTTAGGTTTTTCACCACATCTTGCAAATCCTGCTCCACGAAGTGGGGCAGCATGAAGCGGTCGTGTAACTCAGTGCCCCAGCGCACCAATGGTGCCGTGTAGGGCTGGCGCCAAAACCAAGCCACCAAGGCGCGCAGTAATAATAATTGCACCAAGCTCATGCGCGAATGGGGCGGCATCTCAAAGGCGCGAAACTCCAGAATGCCTAAGCGACCAGTGGGTCCATCGGGTGAATAAAGTTTGTCGATAGAAAACTCAGAGCGATGTGTGTTGCCGGTTAAATCCACCAATAAATTGCGCAGCAAGCGGTCTACCAACCAAGGGCTCACCGGTTCTTTGTCATCCACTAACTTGCGGTCCATTTGGCAAAAAGCCAAGTCCAATTCATATAAGTTGTCATCGCGCGCTTCATCTACACGCGGCGATTGACTGGTGGGGCCGACGAATTGCCCTGAAAAAAGATAAGACAGCGCAGGATGGTTTTGCCAAAAGGTAATCAGACTGCGCAGCAAATCAGGTCGGCGCAGCAACGGACTGTCGGCGGGGGTAGCGCCGCCCAAGGTGACATGGTTGCCGCCACCGGTACCCGTGTGACGACCATCTAGCATAAACTTTTCTGTAGAGAGGCGTGATAGACGCGCTTCTTCATACAAGGCCGTAACGGTTTCTTTTAATTCAAACCAATTGGAGGAGGGGTGAATATTGACTTCAATCACACCGGGGTCGGGGGTTACAGATAATTTACGCAAACGCGCATCTTGCGGGGGGGTATAGCCTTCTAGGCGTACAGGAATACCGGTGGCGCTGGCGGTTTTCTCAATGGCATGCACCAAGGCAATAAAATCTTCCAACACTTCCAGAGGCGGTAGAAATACATGCAATAGCCCTTTGCGCACCTCTACGCAGAGCGCCGTGGTAATGCCGTTCACAATCAGAACATCGGCTGCTTTTTCCGCAGCTTTTTCTGCGGGTTTAGCGTTGCCCTTGTCAGACACCACCACCTTATTTTTCGCTAGAGCATCCTGTGTTTCAAATGGATCAGTGGGTAGGGCGCTCTCTGGCGCTGGAATTTTAGGAAGCGAAGCCAAAGGCAAACGCAATCCTATGGGCGAATCGCCCGGCAACAAATACAAACGTGTGCGGCGAAACACCCAAGGGCCCGTCATCCATTGCGTAGGCTGTTGAGCTTTTAAACGGGGTGCTGCTTGCAAGGGTAATACACAGCCCACCGGCGCATTAAGATCGTCGCTTAACTGGCGCATGAGACGTGAGCGTTCCAAATCATCTTTCAGGTCTGCAGCACTTAAGGCGTCGTCTGCAGATAGGCGGGTCTCTTCCGAGAGGGCGTGCAGAGCGTCTTCATAAGCGTCCATAACGCGCGCACCGTTAATGTCCAGCTGAAGGGCTAGCGCGTCGGCAAAGCGGCGCGCATCACTGCGCTGTAAGGGGACGCGCGGGGTGTCGCCTGCCACTAGGCGTTGATCGCCCCACAGTGCATGGCCATCGGTACGCCAGAACACATTCAATGCCCAACGGGGCAGAGGTTCACCGGGGTACCATTTGCCCTGCCCGTAATGCAGAAGACCGCCGGGTGCAAAACGGCTCTCCAAGCGATGCAGTAAATCGCCCGCCAATTGTCGTTTATGTTCACCCAGGGCTTGCGTGTTCCACTCGTCTGATTCCATGTCGTCAATAGAGACAAAAGTGGGCTCACCCCCCATGGTCAATTTTACTTGCTGTTTTTGTAAATCTTTTTCTACTTGTTCGCCTAGAGCCTCAACTGCCAACCACTGTTCATCTGTATAGGGTTTTGTAACACGCGGATCTTCCAGTACGCGCGTCACATTCATGGCAAAACCAAACTCAACTTCGCAAGGCCCTGTGCTGCCTGTCACAGGAGCGGCTGATTCGGGGGCCGCTGTGCAGGCTAAGGGGATATGCCCTTCACCCGCCAGTAAGCCTGAAGTGGGGTCGAGGCCTATCCAGCCGGCGCCGGGTAGAAATATTTCGGCCCAAGCGTGCAAGTCGGTAAAGTCTTCCAACGGACCGGAAGGGCCATCCAATGATTTTTGATCGGCGGTGAGTTGGATTAAATAACCCGACACAAAGCGCGCAGCCAAACCCAGGTGGCGCGCAATCTGCACCAGCAACCAGGCCGTGTCACGACAGGATCCTTGTTTTAAGGTGAGCGTTTCTTCCGGTGTTTGCACACCGGGTTCCATGCGAATAGCATAACGAATGGCCTGTTGCAAGTCGCGGTTGAGAGCCACTAAAAAGTCGATGGTGAGACCAGCCGAGCCTGGGGTCTGATCCCGAAAGGATTTGAGATAATCATTCAATAACGGCCCCGCTGGAGCAGCCTCTAGAAAAGGGGAGAGCTCGCGCAGCAGGGCCGGCGTATATGAAAAAGGAAAGTTTTCAGCATACGGCTCTACAAAAAAATCGAATGGATTAATAACCGTGAGTTCTGCCACCAAACCCACCTCAACGCGCAGCTCATGAGTGGGTTCTGGAAAAACCAAGCGCGCTACCCAGTTACCGTAACCATCCTGTTGCCAATTAACAAAATGATTGGCCGGGGTAATGCGTAGGGAATAGCCACTGATGGGTGTACGGCAATGGGCCGCCGGCCGCAAGCGAATTTCGTGAGGATAAACTTGGGTGGGGCGGTCGAATCGATATTCGGTGTTATGAGAGAGCGCTACGCGGATAGCCATCGTCACGCCACTCCATATCGGGCAACTGTGTAAAAGCCCGTTTCAACCCCTCGCCCCATTGATGGTGAACAAGATTGAGATAAGGATCGTTTTCTTCCAAACGTTTGTGCAATGCTACCTTGTAGCTGTCGCGCTCGTACACCAGCAAGTCGATGGGTGGGCCAACAGAAATATTGCTGCGCATGGTGGAGTCGAAGGATACGATGACGGATTTGGCCGCTTCCGGCAAAGACGTTGCCGGAGAAAGTACGCGATCCAGAATGGGTTTGCCGTACTTGGTCTCGCCGATTTGAAAGAACAGCGTGTCCTGCGAGGTTTCTATGAAGTTGCCCTCGGTGTATATATTGAACAGGCGCGGTTCTTCGCCGCGGATTTGACCGCCCACTAAGAAAGAAGAGTTGGGGTCGATATTGTGCTGCGTGAGATAAGGGCCGTCGCGTTGCTGAATTTCGCGCAAACAGTCGCCCAGTAACTGGCTTACTTCGTAGAGCGAATTGCAATTCCAAATATTCTTTTGCTGGGGATCGCGTGCTTTTTGCATCAGTAGGTTTACCGTGCTCTGGCTGATGGCCAGATTCCCCGAGGTGAGCGTGACAATCACGCGATCGCCCGGGTTCTCGAATACGCGCATTTTGCAAAAACGGGCGATATTGTCCACCCCCGCATTGGTGCGGGAATCGGATGCGAAAATCATGCCGGCGTTGAGGTTGGCGGCAACACAATAAGTCATGGGAAAAAAACTCCAGCTGTTGGACGGACTGACCACCAAGAACTCTAAATGAGAGTGGGTTATATGGCAAGTCGTGTAACGAATTATTATGCATCATGAGAGAAGAAGCTGCGGTTAACATCTTGACCTAAAAGGCCGATCTGTTCCACAAAATCAGTGAGATATTCGTGTAAACCGCTCGTGATGATGTCTTCAATACGCCCATAATGCAGACGGGCGTGTAATTCTCCCGCCTTGCGTCGTACTTCCGCCCCTTGGGCGCTGGGAGGCAATAAATTGAGAATGTTGTGAATTTCATCCATGCACGCGTGCAGTGAGCGTGGCATGTCCATGCGCAAAATAAGCAGTTCCGCTACCTTACGCGGTTGAATGACATCGCGATAGATTTTACGATAGGCCTCAAACGCACTCACCGAGCGCAGCAATGCCCCCCATTGATAGTAATCTTGTGCCCCACCCACATCTTGCACCGAGGGCAGAAGAATGTGATATTTCACATCCAAAATACGTGCTGTGTTGTCCGCTCTTTCTAAGAAAGTGCCCAGTCGAATAAAGTGATAGGCCTCATCGTGTAGCGAGGTTCCTACGGTCACTCCACGGAACAAATGCGAGCGTAATTTTACTCGATCAAATAAATCACCAATTTTTCCAGATTCTAATTGGTCGGGGTTGATATATTTAAATTCCAACCAAGTAGCATTGATGCTCTCCCACATCTCGGAGGTAATGGCGCCACGCACGGAACGCGCGTTTTCACGCGCGGCTTGCAGGCTACCTGAAATACTGGATGGGTTATCTGAGCGTGTCACCAAAAACTCCAACACGTTATGTGTGCTGGGCTCTTTATACAGCTCGTAAAAGGCGGAAGCCAAACCGGTGGTCACCAAAGGCACTGCCCAAGGGGCCGCCCAGGCCAAATCAGGTTCTGTTTTGCTGTCAGGCAGTAACATCATGCGATGCGTGACATCCAGCATACGCGCGGTGTTTTCAGCACGCTCAAAATGGCGCGCCATCCAGTATAGGTGATCGGCAGTGCTGCTTAACATAGTTAGCGCTCCAAAACCCAGGTGTCTTTGGTACCGCCACCTTGAGATGAGTTAACGACCAGCGATCCTTCCTTCAACGCCACCCGGGTCAGTCCTCCTGGGGCAATTCGAACCTCCTTGCCGCTGACAATGTAGGGGCGTAAATCCACATGACGAGGCGCTACGCCAGACTCCACCAACGTAGGGCAAGTGGAAAGCGATAGAGTAGGCTGCGCGATATAATTGTCGGGATTGGCTTTAATGCGTTCACGAAAATCGGATAATTCTTTGCTGCTGGCGGTGGGGCCAATCAACATGCCATAGCCGCCAGAGCCTTGCACTTCCTTCACCACCAATTCAGGTAAGTTGGCCAGTACATAAGCCAAATCATCGGGCAACGACAAACGATAGGTGGGAACATTAGAGAGGATAGGCTGTTCGCCCAAATAGAAGCGAATCATTTCAGGGACATATACGTATGTGGATTTGTCATCGGCCACGCCGGTGCCAATGGCGTTGGCCAAGGTTACATGTCCCGCGCGCACAGCGCTTAGAATGCCGGGCACCCCCAAAATGGAATCGGGACGGAAAGCCAAGGGGTCGATGAAATCGTCATCAATGCGGCGGTAAATGACGTCTACACGCTGTGGGCCTTCTGTGGTGCGCATGTATACTTTTTCATCTTTAACAAATAAATCTCGACCTTCCACCAACTCAATACCCATCTGCTGAGCCAAGAACGCATGTTCAAAGTAAGCGCTGTTGTAAGCACCGGGGGTGAGCAGTACCACCATAGGGTTGGTGGTTTCGCGTGGTGACACGGCACGCAGCCCTTCCACCAACAAATCAGGATAATGGTCTACAGGGGCTATGGGTATGCGCCCAAAGAGTTCGGGGAACAGGCGCATCATCATGCGGCGGTTTTCTAACATATACGATACACCTGAGGGTGTGCGCAGATTGTCTTCCAACACATAGAAGGTGTCTTCATCCACCTTTACCACATCAATGCCGGCCACATGAGCGTAGATGTCACCGGGTACTGGAATGCCGATCATCTCAGGGCGGAACATGGCGTTTCCTACCACTTGTTGGCGCGGGATAATACCGGCTTTTAAAATTTCCTGATCAAAATAAATGTCTTTCAAAAAAGCATTGAGGGCGCGAATGCGTTGAATGCAACCAGCTTCAATTTTTTTCCAGGATTGCGCTGAGAGAATGCGTGGGATCACATCAAAAGGAATGGAGCGTTCCACACCGCTTTCATCACCATATACCGCAAAGGTTATACCCAGTCTAGCAAACAGCAGCTCTGCCTCAAGGTGACGTTGCTTGAGAGTTTCCGGTGCAATAGCGTCTAGCCATTGCGCATAATGGGTGTAAGCCGGAAAAATGCCGCCATCAGCACGGCGCATTTCATCATGAGCGGCAGGTTTTACCATTTCAGAGGGCATGGCGGTTGTCCAAATCATAATTGTTATCGTTAGTTTACTGTACAGCAAATTGTATGCCATCGTTAACCGCACCAAAAGAGATGCGCATACTCAAATCAGCGCCCTAATTGGTGCGTTTTAATGAGGCGTGCACCAGTACTGTGCCAAAACAGTGCGCGAGCATCGGCTATACTGCGCATAGCAATCTTAAAGGGATTGGTTATGGTTTCACGCACACATCACCCGGCAACGCTAACCCCCGCTGAAGGGCTGGCCGGCCTGGGGCTTGAAGAGCGCTACCCCGAGCGGGATGCAGCGCTCATTGAGCGCGCCTTCGCTTGGGTGACCGAGCAGGAAGAGGGCTTAGAAATTGAGGCCTTGAGCTTGCAGCGGGCCTTTACTGTGGCACGCCTGTTAAGCGAACTGGAAAGCCATCCGGCCTGTATTGTGGCCGCCTTGCTGCGCGCCTTGCCTTGGCAGCGCTTAGAGCGGTTGGATGTCACCAAGGCCTTTGATGCGGATGTGGCCTCCATCGTTAATGATTTGCACCGCATTGACGTGACCTTACTCTCCATTCAAAAAGGCCCCAACCCCCTATCGAGCGATGCGCAGCGCTTGGAGGGCGTGCGCAAGTTGTTGTTGGCCATGGCGCAGGACATTCGCGTGGTGATTGTGGCGTTGGCGGAACGTGTGTGGTTGATGCGTGGTTTGCAAAACCATGACGCGCAAGAGCAGCGCAGCATTGCCCATCAAACCATGGACCTCTATGCGCCTTTGGCCAATCGCTTGGGTGTTTGGCAGTTGAAGTGGGAACTGGAAGACCTCTCCTTCCGAGTTATTGAGCCAGAAACCTATAAAGCCATTGCCAAGCGCTTGGACGAACGTCTAGAAGACCGTGAGCGCTATATTGCCAAACTGATTACAGTTTTGGAAAACGAATTGCAGGCGGCCAGTATTGTAGGGCAGGTTCAGGGCCGCCCCAAACATCTCTACAGCATTGTTAAAAAGATGCGCAGCAAGAGTCTGGATTTTGAAGGGCTCTATGATGTGCGTGCAGTACGTGTGATTGTGGAAGAGGTGCGCGATTGCTATACCGTGTTGGGAATTGTGCATAATTTATGGACGCCCATCTCCGGTGAATTTGACGATTACATCGCGCGCCCCAAAGGGAATTACTATCGCTCGCTGCATACAGCGGTTATGGGCCCTGAGGGCAAGTCCATAGAAATTCAAATTCGCACGCGCGAAATGCATCGCGATTCTGAATTGGGAGTGGCTTCCCACTGGCGGTATAAAGAAGGCAGCTCACGCGCGGATCGTCGTTTTGATGAACGTGTGGCCTGGTTGCGTCAGATGTTGGAATGGCAGCAGGAAGTGGCGCACCACAATTCACCGGCGGATGCACCAGCGCCCGTGGATGAAGTGATTTATGTGTTTACGCCCCAAGGGCGCGTGATCGATTTGCCCCGTGGCGCCACACCGGTTGATTTTGCCTACCATGTGCATACCGATTTGGGCCATCGCTGTCGTGGCGCCAAAGTGGATGGCGTTATCGTGCCCCTGAATTATCCGCTGGAGAACGCGCAGCGCGTAGAAATTATTACCGTGCGCCAAGGGGGGCCCAGTCGTGATTGGGTTAACCCGGATTACGGTTACATTAAAAGTAGTCGCGCGCTGGCCAAAGCGCGCCAATGGTTTAAACAACAGCATCTGGAAGAAGATATGGCCGAAGGGCGCATTGTCTTTGAAAAGATTATGGCCCGTATGGGGAAAGGCCAGCCCAACGTAGAGCGTTTGGCCAATCAATTGGGTTATCCAAAAGTTGAAGACTTCTGGGTAAGCCTGAGTCGCGGCGATGTTTCACAACGACAAATTGAATTGCTGCTCGACCCGCCTATTGAAACCGTTGCCGAGTCCATGTCGCCCGTGCAGGCCAAAATGCCCGAGGCGGGTTCTGGCGGTGTATTGGTATTGGGCGTCACCAACATTGCCACATTCATGGCCAAATGTTGCAAGCCCGTTCCTCCTGAAGCCATTGTGGGGTTTGTCACGCGCGGGCGTGGGGTGAGCATTCATCGCGCCAACTGTCGCAGCCTGGCCGCCCTCACCACCAATCAATGGCAGCGCATGATTCCCGCTTCCTGGGGTAAAACCACCAAGGGCGCATTTAGTGTGGATGTGGCGGTGGATGCCATGGACCGCCAAGGTTTGCTGCGCGATATTTCTGAAACCTTTACGCGCGAACATATTAATGTAACGGCAGTCAATACACTCTCGCGCGGCGCGCAGGCGCGCATGCGCTTTACCGTGCAGATCGAATCCCTCGAACAGTTATCGCGCGCGTTAAAAGCATTGCAAACGGTGAGTGGCGTAGAAAGCGCTTACCGGCAGTAGCTTAACCCAGTAACTTTTGCAGCCACGCCGAAATAACCCCCACCTCTTCCCCGCACACCGAATGTGCCATGGGGTACTGTTGCCATTGCACAGCATAGCCTTGCGCGGTAAGCGCGCCAAAAGAAGCCTTGGCCATGGCCATAGGAATGACGCTGTCTTGTTCGCCGTGCACCATTAAAATGGGAATTTGTCGATTGGCGCGGCTGGCTTTTGTGGCTAACTCTTCAGGCATGGGTAGGTAGGTAGAAAGCGCCATAATTCCGCCCAGCGTTTCCGGGTGGCGCGTGCCCGCAGTGAGGGCGATGGCGCCCCCTTGCGAAAACCCCGCCAAAATAATTCTGTTCGCTGCAATGCCGCGCGTTACCTCAAGGGCAATGAGTTCGTTAATGGCCTGGGTGGACTGCAATACACCTTGGTTATCCGGTTTGCGCTCTAGGTTTTCTGTGGCAATGTCGTACCAGGCGCGCATCACCATGCCGTTGTTAATGGACACCGGCTGCATGGGTGCGTGTGGAAAAATAAAACGCACGGCCATGCTGGGTGGCAAATGCAATTCTTTCACAATGGGTACGAAGTCATGGCCATCGGCACCCAAACCATGCAACCAAATAACTGAGGCGTTGGGGGTTTGATGGGTGGTGAGTTCTAATATGGGCAATAGCGCCATTTCCATCTCCAAAAACTGCAACAAAAAATTAAGTGCGGGGTGCGCGTGTAGCCGATTTGGGTCGCCAGGCTTGCACACCAGCGGGGTGGGTTTCGATGTAAGGGCCGCCGATTAAATCGATGCAATAGGGCACCGCGGCAAAAATACCATCCAAGGTTTCGCGAATGGCTTTGGGCTGGCCGGGCAGATTAATAATTAACGTGGCGCCGCGCGTCACTGCCACTTGGCGCGATAAAATAGCGGTGGGAGTGTATTGCAGGTTATGGCGCCGCATTTGCTCACCAAACCCATCTAATACCTTATGTGCCACAGCCAACGTGGCTTCGGGTGTTACGTCGCGTAGCGCGGGGCCAGTGCCACCGGTGGTCAGAATTAAGCTGCAATGGGCTGTATCACTCATGTGTTTGAGCGTGTTTTCAATCTGTGTTTGTTCGTCGGCAATCAGGCGGGAGTCTAGGGTGACGGGATTGGCAATGATGGCGGCAATCCATTCTTTTAATGCCGGTAAGCCTGCGTCTTCATACACACCGCTGCTGGCGCGGTCGCTAATGGAGAGCAAGCCAATGATCACGGGCTCAAGTGCTGAGCTCATGGCAATTCTTCATTACTGTCAGAATCGTCTCGGGCAGTCAGATGTTCGTCGTCCAATATCCGAGTGATGGCGCGGAACAGTTCGCGAAATTGACGCGGTGGTTTTTCTGCTAGTTTTTCACGCTGCGCCCCCAGCACCAATTGACGCAATTGTTGGCGATCAGCGGCGTGGTGTTGCGTGGCGAATAAATCCACTGCCGCAACATCGGCCACCAAACGGTCGCGCCACTCTTCACATAAATGATGATGCGCTACCGCCTCACGGGACACTCCCGCCATGCGGTCTAAATAAGCGCGCAAGGGCTCGGCGTCCACGGTGCGCATCAGGCGTCCAATAAACTGCATCTGGCGGCGCACCGCCCCATGGGCTTTAAAGGTTTTCACCTCCAATAGGGCGCGCTCTAGGGTTTCGGGCAGATTGAGGGCGCGAATGCGCTCGTTGGGCAATTCGCTTAAAGCAAGGCCCAGCTCCTGCAGATCGTGCATATCGCGCTTGCGTTGAGATTTACTAAGGGGTTCTTCTTCTGACACGGCTTTTCCACGGGGCGTTCAATGTTGCTATGATACCGGATTACACTGGCGGACAACCGGCAGGGCTGCGGTTTCCTAGCCTATAACCCCCTTTTTTAGTGGAATTTCAGTGCCTCATAACGATCAATTCTCGTATACCCCCGAATTTTTACAATCCTTGGTGGCCGATGCCTTAAGGCAATCCCAGCAATGTGGTGCCAGTGCGGCTGAAGCCGAAGTGAGCGAGGGGGTGGGTTTTTCCGTCACCGCGCGCCTTAACGAAGTGGAAACCATTGAATATAATCGCGATAAAGATCTGAGCGTGACGGTGTATTTTGGCCAGCAACGCGGTAACGCCAGCACCTCAGATTTTACTGCAGAGGCCCTGCGTCACACCGTAGAAAAAGCCGCCAGCATTGCCCGTTATACGGGGTCAGACCCCTTCGCGGGATTGGCTGACCCCGCCCTTTTGGCCCAAGCGCCTTTTGTTGAGCTAGACCTTTATCACCCTTGGCACCTCTCTGTAGAAGACGCCATTGCTCAGGCCAAACGTTGCGAGCAGTCAGCCTTAAGTGTGGATAAGCGCATCACCAACTCAGAAGGGGCCACGGTCTACACGCAAGATTCGCAATTTATGTATGGCAATTCTTTGGGCTTTATGGCCGGTCACGCCGGCTCTAGCCATGGTTTGAGTTGCTCGGTCATCGCAGGCAAAGAGGCGCTTATGCAGCGCGATGATTGGTACAGCGTGGCGCGCGACCCCGCCGACCTACAAAGTCCTGAGGTTGTAGGACAAATCGCGGGGACACGTACCGTGCAGCGTCTTAAATCGCGCAAAATTAAAACCTGCAAAGCCCCGGTGTTGTTTGAATCCACATTGGCCTCCGGACTGATAGGGCATTTTGTCGGGGCCGTGAGCGGCGGTTCGTTGTATCGCAAATCCAGTTTCTTGCCAGACAGCTTAGGTCAGCAGGTGTTTGCACCCTTTATTCAGTTGCGTGAAGAACCCCATCTGCGCAAGGGGCTGTCGAGCGCCGCTTTTGATGAGGATGGTGTGCAGACACGCCCGCGCCCGGTACTGGTCAATGGGGTGGTGCAGGGCTATTTTCTTGGCAGTTATTCTGCGCGCAAACTGGGTATGGTGTCTACCGGTAACGCTGGGGGCAACCATAACTTATTACTCACCGCCACGGCGGGCGACCTTGATGAAATGCTGCGCCTCATGGATACAGGGCTGCTGGTGACGGAATTATTGGGTCATGGTGTAAATGGCGTGACCGGCGATTATTCCCGCGGTGCCGCTGGGTTTTGGGTAGAGCGTGGCATTATTCAATACCCTGTGCACGAAGTGACTATTGCCAGCAATTTAAAAGACATGTTCCGAAATATTGTTGCGGTGGGCAATGATGCGGTGGTGCGAGGCTCGAAGATTACCGGGTCCATTCTGGTAGAAGGAATGACCATTGCGGGCGATTAACCAGTATCCAAGGAGGGGCTGAGCTATGAAATGTCCGTTCTGTGGCGCCGTCGATTCTATGGTGATTGACTCGCGCGTAAGCGAGGCGGGGGACAGTATCCGTCGTCGTCGTCGTTGTGTGAGTTGCGACAAGCGCTTCACTACTTACGAAATGGCGGACGTACGACTACCGCAAGTGGTGAAACAAAATGGTAAGCGCGAAGAGTTCTCTCCCGATAAAGTGCGCGTCAGTTTTATGCGTGCGCTACATAAACGCCCGGTATCCGCCGAGTTGGTGGATGCGGCCATTGATCGCATTCATCACAAGTTATTGGCCCGCGGCGAACGCGAAATAGAATCCTTGCGCGTGGGTGAAATGGTGATGGAAGAATTGCGTCGTTTAGATAAGGTGGCCTACATCCGTTTTGCTTCCGTGTATCGCAGTTTTCAAGATGTGGATGATTTCAGAGACGTGATTCGTGATCTCTAAAACCCCCAACCCCCATCAACAGGTTATGGACCAAGCTTTGGCACTGGCCCGCAAAGGCCTATACACCACCATGCCCAATCCACGTGTGGGGTGCGTATTGGTGAACAAAGGGCTTGTGGTGGGGCAGGGTTGGCACGAGCACACCGGTGAAGCTCATGCGGAAGTGCGGGCCTTGCAAGAGGCCGGAACAAAAGCGCGCGGCGCCACCGCCTACGTCACGCTAGAACCGTGCAGTCATATGGGGCGCACCCCGCCCTGCGCAGATGCACTCATTAAGGCGGGCGTGGTTCATGTGGTGGTGGCCATGCAAGACCCCAACCCCAAGGTGGCCGGGGCCGGTATTGCACGGTTGCGTGCGGCGGGGATTACAGTGGAAGTGGGTATTGGTGCTGAAGAAGCCCGTGAGCTCAACATTGGATTTGTTTCGCGTATGACACGCGGACAACCCTGGGTACGCAGTAAAGTGGCCATGAGTTTGGATGGACGTACCGCTTTGGGCAATGGGGTGAGTCAATGGATAACCGGTGCAGAGGCGCGCGCCGATGGCCATCATTTGCGCGCCCGCTCTTGCGCCATGCTCACAGGTGCGGGCACCGTGCGCCAGGACGACCCTGCGCTCACCGTGCGCCACGTTAAAACCAACCGTCAACCGCTGCGTATTGTGGTGGACAACAAATGCGAAGCGCCCGCCAAGTCGCAAGTGTTTAACGGGGGCCACGCGCTACTGGTTACCGTGACTGGAGATGCTCCCCGCATTCAGGAATATGAAGCACGTGGCGTGGAAGTGTTGGTGATGGCTCCTGGAAAATCCGGTCGCGTGGATTTTAAAGCGCTGCTGCAACTACTGGGCGCGCGTGGCTTCAATGAAATTACCGTAGAAGCGGGAAGTCGCCTCAATGGCGCCTTACTTGAGGCGGGCGTCATTGATGAGTGGGTGATTTATGTGGCCCCCACATTATTAGGAGAAGGTGCGGCGGGTGTGGTGCAAGGTACGCCGCTAACCGCATTGGCGCAGCGCTCAGATTTAACGATTATGTCGGTGATGTCTTTTGGTAATGATTTGAGAATTGTGGCGCGCAGCATATAACATCGCGGTGTGCAGCATTTAAATTAATTGGGGCGCAACTATGTTTACCGGAATTATTAGCGCAGTAGGTCATATTACATCCAGCCAACCTTTGGCTGAAGGCGTGCGTTTGATGATAGATGCGGCGGCGCTTAATTTGTCTGATGTGGCGGTGGGTGATTCTATTGCAGTGAATGGCGTATGCCTTACTGTGGTGGCGCATCAAGCCACGTGTTTTGAGGTGGACGTTTCGCGCGTTACATTGGATGGCACGGAAGGATTACATGCCGGATGCTTTGTTAATTTAGAAAAAGCCATGCGTCTGTCTGATCGCGTGGGCGGACATTTGGTGTCCGGTCATGTGGATGGGGTGGGTACCGTACTGGTTTTTGAACCGCGCGGCGAAAGCTGGTTTTTGCGTTTGCAGGCCCCCGCCGATTGTCCACGCTACATTGCGCGCAAAGGCTCCATTACCGTGAACGGTATTAGCCTGACGGTGAATGAAGTGAGCGGCAACACCTGCGACATCAACATTATTCCCCACACGCGCGCGGTCACCACCTTTGCTGCATTACAAGCAGGCGATCCCGTTAATTTGGAAGTGGACCTCCTGGCGCGCTACGCTGAGCGTGCGCGCGAATGGGATGCACAGGCTAATTTAGGATAGAATAGTTGATTGTTATTTCTCGTTCTTTAGGTTGCTCATGGTCTTAAATCCTCCAAACCGTCTGCCTGTTGAGGGCGTTGCCTCTATTGAAACCATTGTGGCCGATCTTAAAGCCGGTCGAATGGTGGTGCTCGTTGATGATGAAGACCGCGAAAACGAAGGCGATCTGGTCATGGCTGCCGAGCATGCTACCGCAGAAGCCATTAATTTTATGGCCCGTTTTGGTCGTGGACTCATCTGCCTTACCCTCACCGAAGTCCGCTGTCGGCAGCTCAATTTACCGTTAATGGTGTCGGATAACCGCTCCCCCCTCACCACCAATTTCACTGTTTCAATTGAAGCGGCGCAGGGGGTTACTACCGGAATTTCGGCTGCCGATCGCGCTCGCACCATTCAAGCCGCTGCCGCCCGTTTTGCCCGTCCAGAAGATTTGGTGCAACCGGGCCATATTTTTCCGCTCATGGCGCGTCGCGGTGGGGTTCTTATCCGAGCAGGACATACTGAAGCGGGTTGTGATTTAGCACAATTAGCCGGCCTAGAGCCCGCCGCTGTAATTTGCGAAATTCTGAAAGACAATGGCGAAATGGCCCGTCTGCCCGACCTCAAAGACTTTGCGCGCCATCATAACCTCAACATCGGCACCATTGCTGACCTGATTCATTATCGCAACCAAAACGAAAAGCTGGTGGAGCGCGCGGCCATGCGCACACTGGATACGGCTTATGGTGAATTTAAGGTAGTGGCCTATTTCGATGCTATCGCTAATCGTACTCATCTGGCTTTGGTGTTTGGCGAGATTGATGCTGGGCACGACACCTTGGTGCGGGTGCACGAACCCTTTTCCGTGGTAGATATTTTTGATACGGGTTCGGGCCGACATTCTTTTGGCATTCAACCTGCCTTACAAAAAATTGCAGAGTCAGGCTCTGGTGTATTGGTGTTATTGCATGGCGCCGAAACTGCGCAAGACTTAATCGCCTGGGCGGACGCGGGTGTGGAGGAAGGCTTCCCTGAACGCAAATGGGATTCGCGCTTATATGGCGTGGGCGCACAAATCCTCAACGATTTGGGCGTGGGGAAGATGAAAATTTTATCGCGCCTGCGCAAGATTCCCAGCATGGCAGGATTTGGATTGGAGATTACCGGTTATGTCACACCTGATGAATAAGCCTGCTGCACAAGGCGCTGTCTTATCCGCTCAAGCGGGAGCTGGAATGCGTATCGCCATTGTGGTGGCGCGTTTTAATGCCGCTATTGGCGAGCAGTTATTGGCCTCGGCTGTTAAAACCTTAAAGGCCCATGCGGTAAATGAAGCGGATATTGCCGTGGCACATGTGCCGGGCGCTCTGGAATTGCCTCTGGCCCTAAAAGCCTTAGGCGAGAGCGGACGCTTTGATGCCCTGATTGCCTTGGGCTGCGTGGTGCGCGGCGACACCTATCATTTTGAAATTGTTTCCGATCAATCGGCAGCGGGAATTATGCAAGTGCAATTGAGCACGGGTGTGCCCATTGCCAATGGCGTGTTGACCACAGAAAATGACGAACAAGCATTCATCCGCACAGAAGACAAAGGGGGCGATTGCGCCTTAGCTGCAATTGAAATGGTTGCTTTGGTACGCAATATCCGCAGCGGTGGTTTGTGAAATCAGCCCGCAGACGCTCTCGCGAAGGTTTGGTGCAGGGCCTCTATCAGTGGCTTCTCACCGCTAACGAGACCGCGGATATCGCCGCAGGCGTATTGGCACAAGACCATATGGCGCGGGCTGATAAAAAATTCTTCCAAGCGCTATTGCCCGAAGTGATTGCGCAGTCCGCTGATCTGGATGCACGCTTGCAGCCTTATCTGGACCGTGAAGCCAGTACCGTCAGCCCCATTGAGCGTGCTATTTTGTGGGTTGCGGCTTTTGAATTGTTAAACCATCCCGAAACCCCTTTCCGGGTTATTCTCAACGAAGCCGTAGAAATTGCCAAAGTTTTTGGTGGGACCGATGGTCATAAATACGTAAACGGCGTTCTGGATAAACTGGCCGTCGCCACACGTGCCGATGAAGTGTCTGCACGGGGTTAATCATGCGCTCCGAATTCAACCTCATCCAAGAATATTTTACCCATCCCACACCCGCCACCAACTTGGGCGTGGGCGATGACTGTGCGCTCATCTCACCCACGCTCGGTATGGAACTGGCCATCACCACTGACTTGTTGGTGGCGGGGCAACATTTTTTACCCAATACCAACCCCTATGATTTGGGCTGCAAATCGGCCAGCGTGAATTTATCTGATTGTGCGGCTATGGGCGCGCAACCTCGTTGGGCGACCTTAGGTTTAGCGCTGCCTGAGGTGCGGGAAGAATGGATTGCCGCCTTCGCTGCAGGGTTTCACGACACCTTGAGCGCCCATGGAGCGGACTGGGTGGGGGGCGATACCACGGCGGGCCCTTTAACCATTGCCGTGACTATTTTGGGTGAAGCGCCTATCGGCACAGCATTGCGCCGTTCGGGCGCTGTGGTAGGCGACGATATTTGGGTGTCGGGCACAGTAGGAGACGCGGCTTTGGGGTTGCAGGTTTTATTGGGGCAGCTCAAGGTTACCGATGAAGACCGCGCCTTATTGGTGGCACGTCTTGAGCGACCCACAGCACGTGTGGCTTTGGGGTTGGCCTTGCGTGGCTTGGCTCATGCCGCAATTGATGTCTCGGATGGGCTGTTGGCGGATTTGGGCCATATGCTTGATGCATCAGGGGTGGGGGCTGAAATACTCTGGGAGGCCATTCCGCTCTCACTGGCCGCCTTGCGCGCACGGCAGTCTGTGCGCTGGCAAGAAGCGGTTCTAAGTGGGGGGGATGATTATGAATTGTGTTTTAGTGCTGCACGCAGTGATGCCGATGCTGTATTGCAAGCCGCCGCACGCGCCGGCGTGCCGGTGACGCGTATTGGCTCGATGGTTGCGGCAGGTTTGCGCCTTGTGCGTGATGGCCATGGCAACCTCATGACGGTGTCCTGGCATGGCTTTGATCATTTTTCTCGACCATGAACGTGCGCGCTAACCTAGCCTTTATGAAATCACACTGGAGCCACCTACTGGCTCTGGGGTTTGGTTCCGGCCTGTCGCCCATAGCGCCGGGCACCGCCGGTACTTTGGTGGGTTTCTTGCTGTATGGCGCTCTGTGTTTTTTACCGGTGGCCGTGCAGTTGTTTTTGCTGGCGCTGCTGTGGATCCTGGGCGTTTGGATCTGCGATCACGCAGCACATCAACTGCGCCAAGCGGACCCTGCAGCCATTGTGTGGGATGAAATTGTGGCCTTTGCATTGGTGTTGCAATTGGCGCCTCATAATGTGTTGGGTTTTATGGTGGCTTTTATATTGTTCCGCCTGTTCGATATTTGGAAACCCTTTCCAGTGAGCTGGGCCGATCGGCACGTGAAGGGTGGTCTGGGCATTATGTTGGATGATTTACTGGCCGCCGGTTACGCCATGTTGGTGTTATGGCATTTACAAGGAGTGCTTCATGGCTGAGTTATTGGCGTTATCCCAAAACGTAGGGGAAGTGCTGCAACTGCAAGGTTTGGTGTTGGTTACCGCCGAATCGTGCACCGGTGGCGGTTTGGCCTCTGCCATTACAGAAGTGCCGGGATGCTCCGCTTGGTTTGACCGCGGCTTTGTCACTTACAGTAATTTGAGCAAAGTGGAGCTACTGGAAGTGGAGCCACAATTACTCTACGAGCAAGGGGCGGTAAGCGAGGCCGTGGTGCGAGCCATGGTGCAAGGTGCGCTCAATCACAGCGTGGCGGATTTGGCGGTGGCCATTAGCGGCGTGGCTGGTCCCCAAGGGGGTACTCCAGAAAAACCTGTGGGTACTGTTTGCCTGGCCTGGCAACGGCGCGGGCGCAATGCCGATTCGCGCCTCGTTCAACTGCTCGGCGACCGAGCGGCGGTGCGCGAAGCAGCCATCCGCTTGGCCTTAGAAGGCGTATTGGCGAGGCTTAGCCACTAGCAGGGGTCAGACCCCTAGGGGGGTCAGACCCCCCTAGGGGTCTGACCCCAAAATGCTTGCAATTTTAAGACTACTGTATATAATTACAGTATTGGGGTCCACAAGGCCCAATCCGTCACCGTATTCAAGCACCAGTAGCCCGGTGGCGCTGTCATAATCTCACACTGATTATCGAAGGATGGCACTCATGGACGACAATAAAAGCAAAGCATTGGCCGCAGCGTTGGCTCAAATCGAGAAGCAATTTGGCAAAGGCGCGGTGATGCGTCTGGGTGAAACCGAAATTGTGCGCGATTTCGACGTGGTCTCCACCGGCTCCATAGGGCTGGACTTGGCTTTGGGCGTAGGCGGTTTGCCGCGCGGGCGGATTGTAGAAATTTACGGCCCTGAATCATCGGGAAAAACCACGCTCACCTTGCAAGTGATTGCTGAAATGCAAAAGAAGGGCGGGGTAGCCGCGTTCATTGATGCGGAACACGCATTGGATCCCGGCTATGCGCAAAAGCTTGGTGTAAATGTGGCTGATCTGCTTATCTCACAACCCGATACTGGCGAGCAAGCATTAGAAATTGCCGATATGTTGGTGCGCTCAGGCTCCGTTGATTTGGTGGTGGTAGATTCCGTAGCCGCCCTCACACCACGCGCTGAAATTGAAGGTGAAATGGGCGACAACCACATGGGTCTGCACGCCAGGCTCATGTCACAAGCCTTGCGCAAACTCACCGGCAATATCAAACGTTCTAATTGTTTGGTTATCTTTATCAACCAAATCCGCCTTAAAATCGGTGTGATGTTTGGTAACCCAGAAACCACTACCGGTGGCAATGCGTTGAAGTTTTACGCCTCCGTGCGTTTGGACATTCGTCGCGTGGGTTCCATTAAGCGCGGCGATGAAGTGGTGGGCAGTGAAACCCGCGTAAAAGTGGTGAAGAACAAAGTGTCCCCTCCTTTTAAGGTGGCGGACTTCGATATTCTGTATGGTGAAGGCATCTCGCGCCATGGTGAAATCATCGAAATGGGCGTCCTGGCTAAGCTGATTGAAAAATCGGGTGCTTGGTATGCTTATAAGGGTGAAAAAATCGGCCAGGGAAAAGACAATGCGCGCGAGTATCTGAAAGAACACCCGGATGTGGCGCAGGAAATTGAAACCAAAATTCGCGAAGCCAGTGGTCTTAAAATAGCCGATGTTGAACCGGCGATCCAAGAAGACTGAAGGCGGCACTGAGGGCTGTGGTGAGCTGCGTGCTCGCGCCCTCTGTCTGCTGGCTCGTCGCGAACATACGCGGCGCGAAATTACTGAAAAACTCAACCCCCACGCACAAGACGCTGCAGATATTGAAACCGTTTTAGATGAACTTACAGAAGAAGGCCTGCTCTCTGACGCGCGTACCGCTCAAGCAATTCTCAACTCCCGCATCGGTCGCCAAGGTCCCCTTAAAATTCGTCAAGCCTTGCAAAAACACGGTGTGCCCAATGACTTACTGGCTCAAACCATTCAGGCCGCTCGGGCCGGCGAACTGCAAGCGGCGCGTGCTGTATGGGGTAAAAAATTTAATGAACGCCCCTCTAGCGCCGAAGAACAAGCCCGACAGGGCCGTTATTTGCAAAACCGCGGCTTCTCACCGGCCGTTATTCGCCAAGTCCTCAAAAGCGATGCCGAATCGGATGATTAAGCATTAGCTTGCAAAAGCGTGGCCTAGACCGGCGCTTTTGGTAGAATTATGGGTTATCACTTCATTTAGGCGGCTCGAACGCTTCGGCCACAAAATAGACCCCATGAAATCTGCTCAAATTCGCGATAAGTTCTTAACCTTTTTTGCCAGCCAAGGCCACACCATTGTGCCTTCCAGTCCCTTGGTGCCCGGTAACGACCCCACCTTACTGTTTACCAATTCTGGCATGGTGCAGTTTAAAGACGTATTTTTGGGCCAAGAAAAACGGTCCTATAGTCGCGCCACCAGCAGTCAGCGCAGCGTGCGCGCCGGCGGTAAGCATAATGATTTAGAAAATGTCGGCTATACCGCCCGCCACCACACCTTTTTTGAAATGCTGGGTAATTTTAGCTTTGGTGATTACTTTAAACGCGAAGCCATTCATTTTGCTTGGAAATTTCTCACTGAAGAATTGGGTCTTGCACCGCAAAAGCTGTGGATTACCGTGTATCACGATGATAATGAGGCGGCCGATATTTGGCTAAAAGAAATTGGCGTGTCACCCGATCGCTTTACCCGTATCCATACGGCGGATAACTTTTGGCAAATGGGCGATACCGGCCCCTGCGGTCCTTGCAGTGAAATTTTCTACGACCATGGTGAAAAAATTCCGGGGGGGCCGCCAGGCAGCCCCGATGCGGATGGCGATCGTTATATCGAAATCTGGAATCTGGTATTCATGCAATTTAATCGCGATGACAGCGGAAAATTGCATCCCTTGCCAAAACCATCTGTAGATACAGGTATGGGTTTGGAGCGCATCTCCGCCATTATGCAGAAGGTGCACAGCAACTACGATATCGACCTCTTTCAAGCGCTCATTAAAGCCGCAGCACGCGAAACCCACACCCAAGATTTAACCAACAATTCACTGAAAGTCATCGCCGATCATATTCGTGCCTGTTCGTTTTTAATTGTAGATGGGGTGATCCCCAGCAACGAAGGACGCGGTTATGTACTGCGTCGCATTATTCGCCGCGCCATTCGTCATGGTTATAAGCTTGATCAGAAGCAACCCTTCTTTAACCGCTTGGTATCCGATTTGGTTTTGGTGATGGGCGAAGCCTACCCCGAACTGGTGCGTGCGCAAGAAGCCGTGGCGGCCACCTTGCGCCAAGAAGAAGAACGCTTTGCCGAAACTCTTGAAAACGGCATGGCCGTGCTAGAAGCCGCGCTGCACCAAGAAGACCGCATGCTGGATGGTGAAACCGTGTTCCGCTTATACGATACCTACGGTTTTCCTTTAGATCTGACTGCCGACATTGCGCGTGAACGCGGAGTGGCTGTGGATTTGGCAGGGTTTGAACATGCCATGGCCCAGCAGCGCGAACGCGCTCGCTCGGCCTCAAAATTTACCTCCCAAACTCAGGTGTCTTACCCGGGATTGGCTACGGAATTTTTGGGCTATGATTCACTTAACCTTGAGGCGCGCATTGTGGCGTTGTACCACGAGGGTGTGGCCGTATCGGTGCTAGAGGCTGGGCAAAACGGCGTAGTGGTATTAGACCGCACACCCTTCTACGCAGAATCCGGTGGTCAAGCGGGCGATTGTGGCGAATTGGTCGCCTCGCACGGCACGTTAAAAGTGGTCGACACACAAAAAATCCAGGCCGGTGTGTTTGGTCACCAAGGCACTGTACAGGCCGGGCGCATCAGCACGGGCGAAACCGTTGACGCTCATGTGGACAGTGTGGCGCGCCAGCGCACCGCTTGGAACCATTCCGCCACCCACTTGCTACATGCCGCCTTGCGTGCCGTATTGGGTCACCATGTCACTCAAAAGGGGTCTTTGGTGGATGCCACGCGCACCCGCTTCGATTTTGCGCACGATAAGCCCGTTACGGATGACCAGTTGCGCACCATTGAAGACTTGGTCAATCAAGAAATTCGCCGCAACGCAACAGTTGAAGTGACTGTTATGAAATACGATGACGCGGTAAAGAATGGTGCCATGGCCTTGTTTGGTGAAAAGTACGAGGATGACGTGCGCGTCATTGCCATGGGCGATTTTTCTACAGAATTATGCGGCGGCACCCATGTGCGTCGTTGTGGCGACATTGGTCTGTTTCGCATCTTAAGTGAATCGGGAGTGGCCTCCGGTGTGCGACGCATCGAAGCGGTTACCGGTGATGGTGCCTTGGAAGTTACCCATAGCGAACACGCATTGATTATGGATGTGGCGGCACGTCTGAAAGCCCAACCGCAGGAAGTGTCTGCCAAGCTCAGTCAAGTGTTGGAGAATGTGCGCACCTTGGAGCGCGAATTGAATCGCCTCAAATCCAAATTGGCGGCCAGTGAAAGCGTTGATTTGGTCGGCCAGGCAGTCACTATTAAAAATACCCAAGTTTTATCGGTGCGTTTGGCCGGTGCCGACGTTAAAACCCTGCGTGAAACATTGGACGCCTTGAAAGAGAAATTGGGCTCCGCTATTATTGTGTTGGGCAGTGATACCGACGACAAGGTCTCTTTAATTGCGGGTGTGACGGCAGATCTCAATAGTCGCGTTAAAGCGGGCGAGTTGGTGAATTTTGTGGCGCTGCAAGTGGGCGGCAAAGGCGGCGGTCGCGCCGACATGGCGCAAGCCGGCGGCACGCTACCTGCTCAATTACCCGAGGCGCTGGCCTCTGTGGCGGCTTGGGTGGAAGAGCGTCTTTAGCACTATGCAACCTGTGGTGATTAAATTATCGGGTCAGGTTACAGGTCACCCGCAGTGCGACGCGTGGCTGGATGCCATTATGGCGCGCGGCAATTGCGTGGTGGTGCCCGGTGGCGGAGCTTATGCGGACGCCGTGCGCAGTGCGCAAAAACTCAAAAACTTTTCTGATGCTGTGGCCCATCGCTTGGCTCTCTACGCTATGACGCAAACCGCTCGTGATTTGGTTGCACGCTGCCCTTTGTTGAAAGAATGTTTTTCATTAAGCGCGGTACACCAAACTCTACATCGCCAACAAACTCCTATTTGGTCACCCTCGGATTTGCTGGAGGGTCACGCGGATATTGAAGAGAGTTGGAGCATGTCTTCCGATAGTTTGGCACTGTGGTGTGCCGCTCAATTGGGCGCCTCTGAATGCCTGTTGGTGAAAGCAGGGGGGTTACCCGCAGGGCATCCGGATGCGGGCGCGTGGTCTGAAACAGAGTTTTTAGATGCAGCCTTTCCACGTATGGCGCGCGCCACGTCCATGCCCTGGCGAGCGGTTACTTTGGGGTCAGACCCCACCCGGGGTCTGACCCCGGGTGGGGTCTGACCCCTCATAACGCCAAGGCGCGCGCCACGGCGCTTAAGCGCTCAGGGTTGATTGCCGCATCGCGAACCCCTTCAGCGCATAAGGCGGAACGAAACCCCAAATAGTCCGGTTGCAAAGCGTGCAAAGAGGGAATGTCTTCTAGGGTTAGTGCACCGGCCAAACCACTTACCAAATCCGCAGCACGAGCCGTGTCCACAAATTCCTGTAGCGCACTAAGCGATGTGGTTGCGGTTAAGCGCGAACCATTTTTATCGGCTGTGTCCATCATGATGCCCAAAAACCCGGCTTCAGCTACAGCACTCACCAATTCTTTTAACGAAACGCCGGGTAAGGGTTTATCTGCAAATAGCACGGCCACCAATGGGTAGAGCGCCGCCAAGGGTTTAATGGCCTCTAAGCAGGCCCGATAATCACCTGGGGGCAGGAGGCCGATTTTAATAATGTCCACGCCAGGAGAGGTCATGCCGTCCACAGCCGCCACCCAAGCCTCAGGGTTAAGCGCTACATCGCCCACAGTAGCACTGATGGGTGCTTGGCCACTTAAGGCGCGCACAATGTCGGACACGGTACGCACGGGCAAAGCACCTAAGGCGCCGGCAGCAGGGTTTTTGCAATCAATAATGCCAGCACCATGAGCACGAACCAGCAGAGCTTCCTCTACGCTGGTGACGCTGGCCAAAAAACCAGTTTTCACTGCAGTGGCTGTGGACGTATTCGTATCAACCATCACGTTTCTCATTAAACTTTTCCATTAGCCATCCCCACGCTTCTAGTTCACGTGGTCCGGCAGTTTTATCCACACCAATTTGCAAATAGGTTAATTCCGCCTGAACTTTTTCGGGGGGCAAAAGGTGCAAACGGCTTAATAAAATAGAGGCCTCAATCACTGCTGATTGGGCGCGATTAAAACCTTGAAAGGGCTGATGCGTGGCGTTATGCACAGTGCTGCACACAAAACGGGGGCGTAGACCATCCTCTTCAACGGTGTCCACCACCACTTCTTTATGCGCCAAAGCATTTTGAAGGCGATGCCCAGAAATAACGCTGCATGCCACAGTGGGCCAATCACGCCGTCCCGTGAGAGCGCCGGCGAATACGCGCACATCATCACAAAAGTTAATGCTGGCCGAACGCTCCCGCAGCAAGTTATCTAAGGTGCGCGAGGGTCGAAAGGGGGCTAATACAAAACTATTCCCACGTACATGTACGCCCAAAGGCGCCACATGCGCCGAGTCATCCGGCCCACGCGTGGTGACAATGGTTTCTAAAATAAAGCTCACTTAAGTCCTCGTAGTTTATGGGATAAGGTGGTACCCGCGGCCTTCTGCTCCAGCAGGTTGTCTTCTTCAAATTCTACAGCAGCCCCCCAATGCAGTCCTTCGTCCTGGGTGTAGCGTTTGCCCAACTGCCAAGCAATTTCTGCGCGCGCCAGTTCCACGCCCATATAAAAAGCATGGCTGGCATCGGCTTCTAATTTTAACTGCGGCCAAGCGGAGAAAGGCTCGGTCACCTCCTGCAAACCATCGCGGTTGTACACAGAAATACCGCTAGTGCTTACCTGAATACGAAAGTTTGGGTCTTTAACCTGCGCGGCAATCTCGGCAATTTCCGCAGCACTATCAGGGAAAGGGCGTCTTTCATGATTGACGAGCAATGCGCTGGAATAGTTTTTTGGCAAACTGCCTTCCTCGCGCGCGGCAAACATCATGCGTCGTGCCGCATCGGCTTCACGCACCGCACTGCGCGCATGGGTGCTGACTTCAGTGGTGAGCACAGCATTCAGGCGCAATTCGGAAATAACACCAAACAATAGTGCGTTAATACCCGTGGTGTCGGCGTCGGTAAGTTCGGTTAAGTTACCCACCCCCATCATGACGTCCACATCCGGAAAACGCTGGCGCAGCTCGCGATAGCGGCAAAGAGACTCGGTAAAACCAAAGTGAATGGGGTCTAGTATAGGGTCGGCCAAGAAGGGGCGTTTTAAAACACGTACCGCATCAATGGCGCGCATCAGAGAATCTAAATCACCCGGAGATTGTGGAATCAATACGGGAATGGAGGAAACTTCATTTAATACGTCAAGCGTTCCTTCGTGCAAGCTCAGCAAGTAATCGGCGCCAGCACGCCCACCTCGCAACAACTCTCCGGTTTGCATGGAATCAACGCTCACCATAAACCCTTCGGATTTTAGTGCGCGTACCATTTCTTCTAAATACGGGAAGGGTGTTTCGGGCAAACAACCAATGTCGATGACATCCGCACCGTCATTACGGTAGCGCCGGGCGCGTTCTAACACCTTTTCTATGCTGCAGTGTGGCGCGTCGACGATTTCGGCAAACAAGGTAACATCCGTGCGGGTTAAATCCACCGCGTGTCCTGCGCGACCAAAATATTGCGGCAGATCTTTTAATTCATCAGGGCCGCGATTAACAGGTACAGAGAAATGTTGGGTGAGGGCGTCCAGGTCGCCACGACAGCGGCCGGGAACGATAATGCGGTCGGCATGGCCAATGTTGGTGACGCGCCGTTTAATCATATCGCCCGTCATGAGCGCCGCTACATTCACGCCAATTTGCTGCACCTCAAAACTAAAAGGCGTGGGCTGCATATCGGCCAGCACGCGCTGCAGATTTTTTTCAGCCAATTTTCCAGTTAAGAAGAGGATATGTTCAGACATGTCACTCTATCCGTAATGGCTTGTTGCAAAGCTTCTACCGAAGAGACCACTTGCACATTTTCAAATGTTTTAAGGGTTTCGGTATGCTGCAAATCAATGCGCCGTGGGTTTAAGGTAACCCACTCACTGGGAGATTCGGTGGTCACTTCAGGTTCTGTATCGCAGGCAAACACAATGCTGGGTAGGCCGCATTTTCCGGCTTGAGCAAAGATATTGGTGATAAGGCTATCTGAAATGCCCAAGGCGCACTTAGCCACCGTGTTGGAACTGGCGGGGCCAATAATGACTGTATGGTAGTTGCCATGATAAAACAGACCCACGGGTGCGGCGCTGGCCGTGCTATCACGAAAAATTCGCATACGGGCTTTAAGATCCCCGAGTTTGTAGCCGTACATGTGCAGTATTTCTTCACCAGCCTTGGAAAGAAATAGATCTACTCCCGGCAGCGTCATGCATACGGCCAGGGATTCTTTGAGGTAATGACCAGAGCCGGTAATTCCCCAAGCAAAACGTGGTGCGGGTTCTGTTTTCATGAATGTCGTCCAGTATAACCCGGACAGAGGGCGATTTTAAGCTGGAATGTCGGGCACCAGGCTGGTCTCAAGAGATGAGATTTGGTCCTTAAGATGCAGCTTCCTTTTTTTAAGGCGCTGTATTTCTAATTCATTAGGCTGTGCCAACGCAGATTTTTCGTGAATCAGGGTATCAAGATCCCGATGTTCGCGGCACAATTGTTCTAATTTTTCGCGAACTTCGGAAGCGTTCATATTAAATCAGCTCCACTTCTAGGTTGTCGATAAGTCGGGTGCGCCCTAACCGTGCGGCAGCTAAAACCACCAAAGCACGGGCGTGGCTATCGGGCTCCATAAGGTCCAACTGCCGGCGTATAGCAATGTAATCCACTTTCCAACCCCGCGTCTCTAATGCAGTGCTGGCGGCTTTTTCTAAGTCCGCAAAGTTGCGATGCCCCTTGCGCAACGCTTGTACCATAGTGTGCAGTTGTTGGTAAAGCAGTGGGGCTTCAGTGCGTTCAAGGTCATTTAGGTAGGTATTGCGCGAACTTAAGGCCAGGCCATCTGCTGCACGCACCGTATCGGCAGGAATGATTTCAATGGGGAGCGCCAATTGCTTCACCATGTCGCGCAGTACCAAATACTGTTGATAATCTTTTTTACCAAAAATGGCGATTTGTGGTTGCACCATATTGAAGAGTTTTAGTACCACTGTAGCCACTCCCCTGAAATGTCCGGGACGGAAAGCGCCCTCTAATACATCTTGAATCAAAGAGGGGTCCACCGTGTATTCCTGCGGCTCGGGGTAGACTTCCATTTCGTCGGGGGCAAATACCACATTGCACCCGGCTTGCGCCAACCGTTCGCAATCGGCGGCCAAGGTGCGTGGGTAGCGGTCAAAGTCTTCGGTGGGGCCAAATTGCAGGCGGTTTACAAAAATACTGGCCACCAAACAGGCGGCACGGGGCTTGGCAATTTGAATCAGCTCAATATGGCCGTCGTGTAGATTGCCCATGGTGGGCACCAATGCCACCTGGCGCTCGTTGTAGAGACGCGTGCGAAGTTCGGCAACGGAATGGATAACGTCCATAAATAATGGCTAATTAGGGTTAGAAAAGTGTAATTGTGACACGAGTTAGGAACGGTTGAAGAATTCTCTGCGGCTGCGCAAATTGCGTATCCGCTGTAAGAGCAATTCGAAGTCTTTTGGGTTATCTACAAAGTTCAAATTTTCACTGTTCACGATAAGCAAAGGCGAGGCATCGTATTCATGAAAATATTGCGCATACACGTCCACCACATCGCGTAAATAACGCTCCGAGATGGGTTTTTCCACCAACCAACCGCGACGCTGTACGCGTTCAATTAAGGTATTGGCAGGGGCTTGCAAATAAATAACCAGATCGGGTGTGGCGGTATTGGGCTGCAAGAATTGATACATGCGGTGATATAGGTCAAATTCATCATCGGCCAAATTCATACGTGCAAAAAGCACGTCTTTGTCGATTAAAAAATCTGCCACAGTGGGCGAACCAAACATGTCCCGTTGCTTAATATCGCCGGCCTGCAGGGCGCGTTGAAATAAAAAGAACATTTGCGTGGCAAAGGCAAAGCGTTCGGGGTTGCGGTAAAAGCGCTCTAGAAAGGGGTTGGATTGCGCATCTTCCAGCATCAGCTGCGCATTGATGCGTGCGGCCAAGAGCCGCGTCAGGCTGGTCTTGCCCACCGCAATCGGACCTTCCACCACGATGTAGCGGTATTTTTCTGGAATTGTGCTCACGATAGCATTCATTCTTTTAGTACATTTACTCGTTGATCGTGGCATTGCGCCGCTTTGTCGCTCACCAAACCCACACCTGGAATCATGAGTTGTGGCGACAATTCTTGCAAGGGCAGCAACACAAAGGCGCGCTCACCCATGCGCGGGTGAGGGACGGTTAGGCGCTCTGTGGCGAGTATGCGCTCTCCATACAGCAGTATGTCTAAATCCAGAGTGCGCGGTGAATTGGGGAAATCGCGCCGCCGACCATGGCGTAATTCGATAGCCAACAATGCGTCCAATAAGGGTTCGGGTTCTAACTCGGTGCTAATCATCGCTACAGCATTAATAAAGTCCGGCTGATCTGTGTAACCCACTGGTGCGCTGCCATAAAGACTGGAACGCGCCACCAAACGGGTGTGAGGTAAGCTCGCCAAATCATCAAAAGCGTTGTGCAGATGGCGTTCAGGGTCTTGCAGATTGCCCCCTAAACCGACGTAGACAGTTTCACTCAACGACGTCTCCGGCGGCGTGTGCGCGGCGCGGGTTTCGTTTCTTCCACCAACAAGGACTCGCGGTCTTCTACATCCACCTGTTGAAAATCGGTCCACCAATCGGCCACGCTCTGATCCACTTCGCCACTATCAGCGCGCAGCAGCATAAAGTCATAGGCCGCGCGAAAGCGAGGGTGTTCCAAGAGGCGTACTGGGCGTTGACCAGAGCGCTGGTCAAAGCGCGGCTGTAGCGCCCATATTTCTTTAATCACCGCATCTAAGCGCCGTGGAATAGCCAAGCTCTTGCGCTGCGCTTCCAGCACATCCGTCATAGCTTCAAAAAGAGCGGGCATAGGGCGTTCGTTAGCCGCTTTACGAGCAGCCCAGTTTTCTATTAACGGATACCACAGTAGGGCGGCAAACAAGAAACCTGGAGAAACCGGCTTCTCATCACGAATGCGTTGGTCGGTGTTTTCCAGCGCCTGTTCGATAAATTTTTTGCCTTGCGGCAGAGCCAAAATGCCATCGAGCAGCGGCAACAGGTCGTGATGCAGACCTTCTGCACGCAAACGTTCAATACAAGAGAGTGCATGACCGGAGAGCAGCAGCTTTAACACTTCCTCAAACAAACGCGATTCGGGCACATTGAGCAGCAGATCGGCCATTTTTTTCACCGGTGCGCGCGTGGTTTTGTCCAGATCAAAACCCAGCTTGGCCGAAAAACGCACGGCACGCAGCAATCGTACTGGGTCCTCACGATAACGGGTAGGGGGGTCGCCAATCATACGCAGACGGCGTGCGCGGATATCGGCCACACCATTAAAGTAATCTAAAATTTCATTGCGAATGGGGTCGTAGAATAAAGCATTGATGGTGAAATCGCGCCGCGCCGCATCTTCCTCAATGCTGCCAAATACGTTGTCACGGGTAATGCGACCATGCTCATCGGTTTGTTGCTTATCATCATCATTGGCGGTGCCGCGAAATGTGGATACTTCCACCACCTCATCATGGCAAATGGCATGCACAATCTGAAAACGACGTCCAATAATGCGCGAGCGACGAATGAGGCGACGCACCTCATCAGGTGTTGCATCTGTGGCCACATCAAAGTCCTTGGGGGAAATTTCCAACAACAGGTCGCGTACCGCGCCACCTACCACATAGGTTTTGAAACCCGCCTCGTGCAAAGTGCGCACCACGCGTAAGGCGCAGTCGCTTAAATCTTCCGGGCGGATGTTGTGAGCCGAGGCAGGGATAACGCGCAGTTTTCCGGCGGCTGATTTCTTGCCACTGCCCAACATTGAATGAATAAATTTTCGAATCATAATGTCCGTTAACGCAATGAAATAATTGGCCAGTGCTCAGCTTCTGCATGGGCTTGTAGGGTGTTATCGGGGTCCACCACGATGGGGTGAGAAACCCGGCTTAGCAATGGGATATCGTTGAGTGAATCGCTGTAGAACACGGTGCTGTCAAAGTCTGACCATTGACGCCCAAGGGACGCCAGCCATGCATCAACACAACCCATCTTGCCTTCTTTAAAGCAGGGCGACCCGGTAATTTTACCGGTAAATTCACCATCTTTCCCCACTTCAGGCTCTGTAGCCACCAGATGCTCAAAACCCAAATAATCCGCAATGGGCTGAGTCACAAAACGATTGGTGGCGGTGACGATAGCCAATAAAGCGGCCTGAGCTTTTTCTTCTTTGATTTTTTGACGAGCCGCAACACTCACAATGGGAATGATGTGCTCGCTCATGAATTCTTTGTGCCAAGCATTGAGTTGGCTGCGCTTATGTCGACCCAATGGGCTGAGCTGAAATTGCAGGAAATGCATAATATCTAAACGACCTGCGCGATAGTCTTCGTAAAAGGCTAAGTTTTGCGCTTCATAGGCTTCACGGTCATGCACCCCACGGGATGCCAAGAATAAACCCCATTCAAAGTCACTGTCGCCTGAGAGCAAGGTATTGTCCAAATCGAATAAAACCAAACGAGAATTTTTCATGGAGCGGGCCGTTGAATAGACGTAAGCGCATCACGAATTAGTGGAATGGTAATGGCGCGTTGCGAAGACAGCGACCAAATGTTGAGTTCGTTCATCAGCGCAAAGAGCGAAGAAGTGTCGCGTGTCCAGCGCGTGAGAATGTAGCGCGCGGCATCCATGGGTAAATCAACGCCCAAATGCTGGGCGCGCGTTTGCAAGGCCGCGATTTTTTCTAAATCTTCTAATGGTTGCACGCGCAGCACCAAGCCCCAACCTAAGCGCGTAGCCAAATCAGGCAGTAGCGGCAGTTGAGCGGGCGCGCAGCAGCCCGTGACCAGCAGGCGCCCCGTGCCTTCACGGCGTTCGTTGTAGCGATTAAAAAGTGACACAGCGCCCTCGGCGGATAAACGCTCTACATTATCCACTCGTAGAGTAGCGGCATCACTGGGCATAAAGCGGGTTTGCGCATTACAACTGACAGGGGTCAGACCCCTGGCGGGGTCTGACCCCAACTGCCCCTCGGCACCCACGGCGTTAAGAAGATGGGTTTTGCCCGCACCCGGTTCTCCCCATAAGTAAATGAAGCGTTCGCCCATGCCGTTTGCCCATTGGCGCAAGGCCGCCAGCACTTCGGCGTTGCGTCCCACCACAAAATCATCCAAGGTGGGTGGGCCTGCGGGTTGAATGTCCAATACCAGCTGGCGCATTAGCGAATCTCGCTCTCGCTGGACATGGTTTGGTTTACGCGACGAATAATAATCCACAGGGCCGCGGTAGTGGGCAGGGCGATGAGAATACCGAAGAAGCCCAATAATTTTCCAAAAGCCAGTAAGGAAAAAATCACCATGACGGGGTGTAGGCCGATACGTTCACCCACCAAGCGTGGCGTGATGACGGTGCCTTCCAATACATGCCCCAATACAAATGCGATGGTGACAGGCAGCAACAGGGTGATGCCGGGACCTTGTACCAATGCCGTTAAAATAGCCAAAACAAATCCAGTAAATACGCCCACGTACGGAATAAACACCAAGCATCCGGTGAGAATGCCGATGGGGATTCCTGAATCTAATCCCACCACATGCAAAGCCGTGGCGTAGTACACCGACATCACGAGCATGACAATCAACTGACCGCGCAAAAACTGTCCCAGCACGGAGTCAATTTCACCTGTCACGCTGCTGACCAAGGCGCGATGGCGTATCGGCACGGCAGAGAACAAGGACTGGACTATGTTGCTCCAGTCTTTTAGCAGATAGAAAAATACCACCGGCACCAACAGCAAAGTAAAGGCGATGCTGGCCAAAAAGGCGCTGCCATCACTGGCGGAACGCAGCAGCTTTTGCAATGCTGCCTCGGCGCTGCCCATGTTTTGCACCAGCACTTCACGCAATTGATCCAGATTGCTGCTGATGTCTAAATGTAAGGTTTGTTGCAACCAAGGCACGGACCAGTCGTGCAGCTCGTTTAATACGGCGGGCAGACGGGTCAGCATTTGGCTGAATTCGTGGTACAGCATGGGGATAATGACCATGCCAAAAGTGACCAAAATACCGGTCAGCAATAAGAGTACCAACAAGGAGGCCAAAGCCGCCGGAAACCAAGAGCGGGTCAGGCGGCTGGTCATGGGGTGGCAGATGTAGGCCAGCAAAATAGCCAACACAAAGGGCATTAATAGGCTGGAGAGCGCATAAATGAGCGCAATCGCCCCCAAAGTCAGGGCAATGCCCCAAAGGGTGATGCGGGAAAGAGGGCGATTTGTCGTCATTTGCGATAGAATTCAGGGTCTGTCAGGCGTTTATTCGCCCGGTTCGGTATTTTAGCAGGTCGAGCACCTCTTTCAGGGGCCGATTGTTCTGGAGGCTTTTCGTGTCAAATCAACCCATACCCTCAGAGGGCTTGTCCTACCGCGATGCTGGTGTCGATATCGACGCAGGGGACGCTCTGGTTGAACGCATTAAACCCTTGGCTAAGCGCACCCTGCGCCCTGAAGTCTTAAGCGGCATCGGAGGCTTTGCGGCATTGGTGGAGATTGGCAAACGGTTTCGTGAGCCGGTGCTGGTTTCTGGCACCGATGGCGTGGGCACCAAACTGCGTTTGGCCTTCGAACTAAAACGCCATCACACCGTGGGTATTGATTTGGTGGCCATGAGCGTTAACGATATTTTGGTGCAAGGCGCCGAGCCTCTGTTCTTTTTAGATTACTTTGCCTGCGGTCGTTTGGATGTGGATATTGCCGCAGCGGTGATTGGTGGTATTGCAACCGGCTGTGAACAGGCGGGTTGTGCCCTAATTGGTGGCGAGACGGCTGAGATGCCCGACATGTACCCTGAGGGCGAATATGATTTAGCGGGTTTTGCAGTAGGTGTGGCTGAAAAATCCAAACTCATTAATGGGCTAAGCATTAAAGCCGGTGACGTGGTGGTAGGGGTGGCTTCCAGCGGACCGCACTCCAATGGCTTTTCTTTAATTCGTAAGATCGTGACCCATGCCGAAGCCCACTTAAATGACCCGTTCCCCGGCGGGGAGTATGCCGGTAAAACCTTGGCCGATGTGCTGATGGAACCCACCCGTATTTACATCAAACCCATTTTGGCTTTAATGCAACAGGTTACCGTTAAAGGCATGGCCCATATTACTGGTGGTGGCTTGGTGGATAATATTCCACGTGTCTTGCCCGATGGTGTGGCGGCCACCTTGCACCGCGATGCATGGCCAATGCCCCCCGTATTCAAATGGTTGCAAAAGGCCGGCAATGTGGCCGACGATGAAATGCATCGGGTGTTTAATTGTGGAATCGGCTTAACGTTGATTGTGTCGATTACTGAAGAAGCGGCAACCTTGGCCTTTCTAAAAGCGCAGGGACATGATGCCTGGCGCATTGGTGTAATTGAAGCGCGCGCTGCAGATCAAGCTGCCACGCGAGTGATTTAGCGTAATATGAACCCCGCCATTGTTATTTTAATTTCGGGGCGCGGCTCGAACATGGCTGCTATCTTGTCGGCCTCACTGCCGATTAAAGTGGCTGCCGTGATTAGCAATCGAGCGGATGCCGCTGGATTGGAGTTGGCTGCTGCGCAAGGCATTCCCACCGCCGTAGTGGATCATGGGGCCTTTGCCACGCGTGAAGATTTTGATGCCGCATTACAGAACGCCATTGATCAGTTTTCCCCACAGTTGGTGGTGTTAGCAGGCTTCATGCGCATTTTGTCGCCGCAGTTTGTGGCGCATTACGAAAAACGACTCATCAATATTCATCCCTCGCTGTTGCCCGCATTTCCTGGGTTGCATACCCACCGTCAGGCCTTGGCAGCCGGTGTGCGCATTCATGGCTGCACTGTACATTTTGTCACCGATCGTTTGGACCATGGTCCCATCGTGGTGCAGGCTGCGGTGCCCGTGTTGCAAGGCGATACTGAAGCCTTGTTGTCCGCACGTGTGTTGCGCCGCGAGCATGTTATTTACCCCCGTGCCCTGCGTTGGTGGGCCGAGGGTCGCTTGCATTGGCAGGAAGATCGTATTCACGTGGATGGCGAGTTTCAAAACTTTGGCGGACTCAGCGCGCCCGAGCCCGTGGCATGAGGGGGGTGGCGCGCGCTACTTTGTGGCTGGCGTTGATGGGGTCGGCTTGGTTGGCTTTGGGGTCAGACCCCATTTCGGGGTCTGACCCCAAAGCCTACGAGACTATTCATGCGCAATATCGTTTGTTTTATCGTGGCGTGCCGGTTGGCAATGTCAATGAAACATGGGTGCGTCAAGGCGATGAGTATCGCGTAGAAAGTGATGCCCAACCCTATCCCATATTGGCTTTTGTGGTCCCGACGTTTCGCGAAGTGAGTGAAGGGCGAGTGGTGGGGCAAGTCTTGCAACCCCGGCATTTCGAGCACTCCCGCAGCGACCAAGCTACCCCGCTAATGGCGGATTTTAATTGGGAGGCCGGCGAACTGACGAATCATTTTGCCGGCCGCACAGAAACGGTGAGACTAAATGCCGGCACTCAAGACGCGCTGTCGATTATGTTTTTATTTCGCATTGCAGGAGATGCGGCCTTGAATACAGATATTGCGCTGACTACCGGAAAGCGTTTGGAAACGCATCATTTGGTGTTGGTAGCCAAAGAAGAGCTTGATACCACAGCCGGACATTTTTCCACTCGGCATATGGCCGACAAAAATCAGCAAGCCGAATCCCATTTTGACATTTGGCTGTCTGATAACCCACAGGACCCACCCATCCGCATGCAAGTGCTGGAGCGCGGAAATCGCTGGGAGCAACAATTACAAAAGGTTAGTTTCGAATGAGCAATATCATTACCACCACACAATTTTCTGCATTGGCGCAGGCGCTGGAAATCGTCTTGCCGGCGTTGATGCCCGCAGATACCGCTCTGCACCAATTCTTTCGCAACAACCCCGATCTGGGCATGCAAGATCGCGCTTTTGTGGCGGAAGGGGTGTACGCCACCTTGCGACGCTTCGAGTTGGTAAAAACCTTGGCCCCTCTTACGGCGCCGCGACGTATGGCGCTGGCCATGTTGTTGCGCGTGCAAGGGCGCAGCACGCGCGAGCTGCAAGCGCTTTGCCAGGGTGAAGAGACTGAATGGCTGGCCACTGTGAAAGCGCAGCAGGTTGCAGACAGTCTGTCTATTCAATCCGACCTTCCACAATGGGTGGTGGATAAATTAAGTGCCCACGCTACTCCTGAACAAGTGGTGGCCTTGGGCCGCTCTATGCAATCTCAGGCGCCATTGGATTTACGCGTTAACACCTTATGCGCCAATCGTGAAGGCGTCTTAGATGCCCTTAAAACAGCCGGCATTAGCGCTAAAGCCACCCCTTGGTCGCCCATGGGTATTCGCGTGGAAGGGCGCCCCTCCATTAACCGCTTATCGATTTTCGCAGCTGGGCAGGTGGAAGTGCAGGATGAAGGCAGTCAGTTGTTAGGCTTTTTGGTGGCGCCGCGGCGTGGCGAAATGGTGGTGGATTTTTGTGCCGGGGCCGGGGGTAAAACATTATTACTCGGTGCGCTGATGAACAATCAGGGGCGCATCTACGCGTTTGATGTGTCCTCCCGCCGCTTAGACAACCTAAAACCACGTTTAAAGCGCTCGGGGCTTTCTAATCTTAACCCAGTGCTGATTACCAGTGAGAATGATGCGCGTGTGAAGCGCTTGGCCGGTAAGATTGATCGTGTGTTGGTGGATGCGCCTTGCAGTGGGTTGGGGACCTTGCGCCGTAATCCTGATTTAAAACTGCGCATGAGTGCTGCGTCGGTGGCAGAACTGGTGATTAAGCAAGCTTCCATTTTAAACGCTGCCGCCACCTTGGTAAAACCGGGTGGGCGTTTGGTGTATGCCACTTGCAGTTTGTTGGCAGAAGAAAACGACGAGCAAGCCGATCGATTTGGCGCGGAACATCCGCAATTCAAGTCGCTACATGTGGGGGAAATGTTAAAACAACAACATATTCCACTGGAAATGGGTGAGCGCTTGCATTTGTCACCTCAGATGCAGGGCACTGATGGGTTTTTTGCTGCGGTTTGGCAGCGCGAGGGGTAAAATCAGACGGTCTTTTAGTGCTGCTAGGGTCTCATAACGGAGAGCGTTAATGATGGAACAATTCCCGGATTTTTTTTCCGGCTTCACTGATTTTTTGCAGTCTTTGTCGCAAGTGCAACACCTGTGGCAAGTTCCTGTGCTGTTGGCCGCCTTAGCCTTAGGCGCCGGGGCCTCGGCCACCTTGAGCCGACAATTAAGCCGTGAGGCCGAAGACCGTACCCGTGTGCAGCGTCTGCGTGGCATTATCTTCGCCTTAGTGGCTGTCACCAGCATCGCTTTATTGGGACGCTTCTTCGGCATGGGTCGTCCGGCCCCGTTGCTGCACATGGCCACGGCACTCACCCTGGCGTTGGTGGCGGCGCGCGTGGGTGTGTATGTACTGAATCACGTGGTGGTCAGCTCTGCCCGTACTGTGGTTTGGCAAACCTTCTTTGTGCGCGGTGTGTGGCTTCTGTTTGCCCTGCACGTTATTGGTCTGTTGTCGCCCATCATGGAAGTGTTGCAAGAAATTGGACTGCCCATAGGCAATAGTTATGTATCGCTGCTACAAGTTCTGCAAGCCACCATTATCGTGGGGGTTGTATTGGTGTTGGCACTGTGGTTAAGCGGCGCCCTTGAACGGCGCTTAGCGCGCTCACAAACCTTAGACCCCACTGTGCGCGTGATTGTCTCCAAGCTGTTGCGCGGCCTACTCATATTTTTAGCAGTGGTGATTGCCATACCTGCTGTCGGCATTGACTCCACATTTTTATCGGTTCTGGGCGGCGCCTTGGGTGTTGGCTTGGGTTTGGGCCTACAAAAAATTGCCAGCAATTATGTGAGTGGGTTTATTATTTTGTTGGATCGCTCGGTACGCTTAGGCGACGTCATTACGATTGAAGGGCGCCAAGGAACCGTTATTCAATTGGAAGCGCGCTGCACCACCCTAAGCGCTATTGATGGCACCACATTCATTGTGCCCAATGAAACGTTCATGATTCACTCGGTAATTAACCACACCAGAAGCGGTCTGGGGGGGTTGCGCAGCATTGTATTTGAAGTGGCTCATGGCAGCGACCTTAGCATGGTGCAAACCATAGGCGAGGCTGCCATGCGTGCCCAGACGCGCGTGTTGACCTATCCCGCACCGTTGGTAAACGTAACTCGCCTCAACGGACATGGGGTAGAGTTGTCCTTACAGTTTTGGATCGCAGATCCTGGTGTAAGCGATGGTGTCTTGCGCTCTGCAATACTGCAAGAACTGCAAGCCGGCTTACGTTCTGCGCAGATTAAAGTTCCTCTGATCGATGGGGCGCAGGCCGTTTTGCCTTAGCGAGCTGTGGTCTCTTTTGCATTGACGAACGATTAAGAAATTAGTATAATGTTCGGTTAACTTTTCTTAGGATCAATAGCCATGTTTTTTTCTGGTCTTTTAAACCTGTCCTGGTGGGGCGATGTTATCGCGCTGTTGGCCATGACCCATGCCACTATTATCGCGGTCACCATTTTTTTACACCGCCATCAGGCCCATCGCGCCCTTGATTTGGCACCGGCTACCAGTCATTTTTTCCGACTATGGTTGTGGATGAGTACAGGCATGATCACCAAGGAATGGGCGGCGGTGCACCGCAAGCATCATGCCAAATGCGAAACCATTGAAGACCCGCATAGCCCACAGATTTATGGCATTAACCGCGTACTGTGGGGCGGAGTGTTCTTGTATGTAAAAGAAGCCTATCGCCCTGAGACACTAGAGCGCTACGGTCATGGCACGCCCGATGACTGGATGGAGCGTCACGTGTACACCGGCCATGGCCGCTTAGGCGTTACATTGATGGCGCTTATCGATATGGCGCTGTTTGGCATCGTACCCGGCCTCATCATTTGGGGCCTGCAGATGATCTGGATTCCCTTCTGGGCCGCGGGCGTTGTTAATGGTATTGGCCATTTCTGGGGCTATCGCAATTTTGCCTGCAAGGATGCCAGTACCAACATTGTGCCTTGGGGGATTTTGATAGGCGGGGAAGAGCTGCATAACAATCACCATACCTTTGCCACATCCGCCAAGCTGTCTAACCGCTGGTACGAATTTGATATAGGTTGGATGTACATTAGGTTGTTGGAAATGGTGGGTCAGGCTCGGGTTAAGAAT
>Ga0214236_1000050_pt1 | contig 58007 bp, 82 predicted proteins | sample TroBogypolimnion_11_FD_153074 | JGI IMG/M metagenome (GOLD analysis project Ga0214236, IMG submission 153074) | Freshwater microbial communities from Trout Bog Lake, WI - 28JUL2008 hypolimnion | ecosystem: Environmental > Aquatic > Freshwater > Lake > Hypolimnion/Profundal zone | place: Trout...
CCGGTGATGAACCGTTAAAGCTCGTACCAGACAACCCTGTGCCTATTGTTAATGCATTTGTTGTTGATGCGGTAACTGTTGTAGAGCCACCCAAACTGACCGCATTTCCATTAATAGTGATTGAACTATTGGTCAATCCACTATTCGGAATATTAGTAAACGTATTTGTGGAGCCACTGATTGACTTATTGGTCAATGTTTGAGTGCCAGTCAAAGTAGCAACAGTACTATCAATACTGATTGTTCTAGCTACAGAACCATCGTATGTGGTTCCAGAATTTAGTTGCAAACCAGTGCTAACAGTTAATGGGTTTGTAGCAGTTGCAGTAATGGTTCCGCTAGCACCTAAAGCAACTGTTACACCATTGTATGTGACTTGTGGGTTTGCAATCTGAGCATTTGTAACCGTGCCGCTTAAAGCAGTTGTGGGAATTGTGGTTGATGCAGTCATGGCAGATATGCCATTTCCATACACATAACCAGTTAAGGTGGTTGCCCCTGTACCGCCATTAGCAACATTTAATGTACCACCAAGGACGATAGCACCAGTACTTGCAAAATTAGGAGTAAAACCAGTAGTGCCTGCACTAAAACTTGAAACACCAGCACCAGAAATAATGGTTCCCCAATTACTGTTTGCATAAGCTTCTAAAGAGTTTAAGTCTGTATTGTAACGAAGCATTCCGTTGACAGGGCTTGCCGCTCTTGCTGCAGTTCCTCCACTAGGCACAGTGACACTAGCTGCACCAGGAAGCACAGGATTGCTTGCTAAACCTATGATCGGATTGGTATTTCCGTTTAATACAGAAATCTGATTGGTTGTTCCTGCAACAGTAGCTACTGAAATTGTAGTTCCGTTGGTCTGTAATAATCCTGTACCGGAAGTAGTTGCAAGAGCTTGTACTAATCCCGTAAGTGCAAATGTAGGATTGCCACTGACACCATTACCATTTGAAATACTAAGACCTGAACCAGATGCAGTTAGTGTTCTACTAGCAACTGTTGAGCCTGTGTTCTTAACTATGATGCCTTGAGAGGCATTCTCTAAACTGCCTGATACTCCATTCAAGAAGATATTGTAAATGCCTCCAGAACCTCCGTCAGAGGATCCTAGGCCTAATCCTGTACCGATGTATCGACTATTTGGAAGAGTGGGCTGAGCAGTAACAGTTAAGAAAGTTTGAGTTAAAGACGGACTAGCAGTAATTGCACTAACAGTAGTCTGTACCGTTTGTCCATTTTGGACTATTGGTACTAACTCAGAGCCAGTAATGGCAGTCTGTGCTGGTGGAAGCTGCGAGATTCTTATATTTGCCATAATTAGGGACTCAAATTGTCGAGGTTTCCGCTTATTGTATCCTCTGACTGCTCAGGTGCAATTCCCCACTCACCAGCAGTAGACGGAAGTGTTGGATCTTGATTTACATCATTTACAATATTAGGATCAGTTGTTAATGCATCATTATCTGGATTAAGCGGTGCATCAGGACGTGGAAACCGAATCGAGATCTTTTCAGGCTGTCTTGCAGGCAGTCTATAGGGATCACGCTCATCATTGCAACCAAAATTACATACTCTTAACCCAGGAATATTTCTATCATTACTAATATCATCATAGGCACGTTTCATCTTACACCTATCGCAGATAGCGATACTGAGTACTGTATTGCCACGAGTGTCTAACCAGATGCTCATTTTGTATAAGGACTTATGTTAGGTGCAAAGTAAATAGGAGACTTGTCACGCTCTTCTTGCTCAGCCATCATCCAGTATTTTTCAGCTTGCTGTTCACAATACACAATTCTTGTAGGCTCTACATTTGGTAATTCCATAGCCATTTGATGAGCTAGCATATTCTGTACTGCTAAGTACCATCTTTGAGGAATCTCAATAGATCCAGATAAAGCGCCTACATCTTGAATATATCTGTGAGCCCAAACTACGATTTGTGGCGAATAGATTTGAGGTGCAGGCCATAAGTACATAGCAGGTTGAGGAATATTCCTGTCAAACCAGTATTGCAAAGGGTAGTTATTAGTAAAATTTTTGTTCGGCAAGTTGGTGTAATCATCACGATTCATTCTAGCCATTGGAATTTCAGTAGCGTTGGATCCAAACACTACTTGATATACACCCATATTAATACCAGATGTCTGCTGAATTCTCCAATATGGAACATTAGCAGAAGGATCAAGGTCATAATACAGCCATGTCCCTGAGACCCAGTTCGTGGCACCAGGGCTATACGCAGTTGTCCAGTTGGTGCCATCATTTGAGTATTGAATCTGTATTGTTACAGACCCACTGACAGCAGGTAAAATACCTACAGTTCCAATATAGACATTCTGCCCAGATCCGTTGTTAATTCCAATAGAGCTTGTGTTATTTGTACATTGGCAAATATTGGTGTACTGACCATCAAATGCATATGAGCCATTACCAGTGGTGGAATATCCGCCTGTAGTGTTCTGAGTAACAGTTCGATAGTTGGCATTTAGCACGTCAACTACCCCTGTATTCAGATAGTACTGATAATGATCAGGAATTAATCCAAGTACATACTTTTGAATGCACCAATACTGAATACCTCTATTTGCCAGATTTGACAATAGATAGTACAGACTCTGAGTAGCAGCATTGACTTGCTCAACTGTCAAGTCTTCTGCTAATTTACCTGCTCGCCGAGCACCACTATCAATAAGTTGTTGAACAGTGATAACGGTTTGGCTTACTGTTCCGCTTGTACTCATTACCACCCTTTTATGTTGTGCTTTTTAGGTTTACCACCGTCTTTACAATGCCAACTTTTCAAGGATGCTGCTTTTCGTGTAGGCCGTCCTTTTTCATCTTTCATAGGACCTTTCATGCCTGACATTCTGGCACAAAATGAATCATGTCTAGGACCACTTGCTTGTGGCGGTTTTAAATGACTACCTGTTTCACGATTCACTTTTGCTCGACCTTTTGCAGTAAGGCCAGCACCTTGATTAGTAGGCTTCTTTTCACCGCGTTTAATAGACAACTTAACATCACCGCCATGAGCCATCTTCTTAGACTGTGAATGCTTTAAATCATAATCTGTTGGAGCACCTTTACTTCCGGGCTTTCTCATATGCTCACCAGAACCATGCTTAATCCGTTCTTGCTTAGCATGAATATTTGCCCATAAACCAGGTAGTTTGCCACCGTCTTTCTTCTTAACAGACCGTTTTACAGAATAAGCAATGGCAACTGCTTGTTTTACAGGTTTACCTGCATGCACTTCTGCAGCTACATTCTTACTAAATGCTTTTGGGGATTTAGATTTGATGAGTGGCATGATTATGGGAATGCTGGGTTAACGTTATTGTTATTTGCAATTAATTTACCTGTGACGATTACTCCAGCAGCAATTGTTCCTGTACTAGTAATTAACTGCCATTGAATATCTGTCTTTTCACTATATGCAAATGGGTCTGATGCACGTGATGCCGTATAAATTGAAACAAATGGTTGTTGTAATACAGTTAGCTTCACACCAGTTACATTATTAATTGCCTGAACTTTATACGTAATAATTGTACTTCCTGTATAGCTATTTGAAGTATTTACTTCAGCTAAATCTAAATAAAATGTATAACCGGCAGGAACAGTGTATATCGTACTTTGTGACTTACCTATACCTGCATTAATTTGTGCAACTATGTTAGAAGATTGCTTAAGAGTAATTGTACCTACATTGGTCGTTTGACCTGTGCCGGGTGACGTCATTAGCAAACTATTGACTCTAAAATAGCTATTAACTGTCGTAACACCAGCAGTACCGTTTAGCGCCAAAGTTTCAGAAATTGGATTAAAGCTTGAATCCAATCCACTAATAAATATTTTAGCACTTGTATCATCAGATGCTGACGTACTTACAAGCGTTAAAGTAGATGCTGATGTAATGTATGTATAAGTTGATGCATTTTCCCAAATAGGAATTGATGTTGTAGTTACTGATGACTGATAACCAAACAAACTTACCACACTATGGCCCATAATCTGACCACGAGCCACTTGCAAATCAAATGGTTCATATCGACCAGCACGTGTGACTGAAGCGACAATATTATTATTGCTCATAAATTCTCCAATTTAAAAAGCGGGGGATTGCTCCCCCAACCTTTTAGTAATTACACTTAGCCTTGCCACCCATTTTATGGTGTTTAGCATGACCACCATGTTTCATAGGATGACCGTCGATCTTGTCATGACCATGCGAATGCTTTGCAGCATGTTTGTGCATATGGGTATGACCAGAATCATGATGACCATGAGTAGTGTGATGAGCAACATGACCATGGTGCTTAACATGTCCACCTTTTTTGTAGCCAGCTGGTCCTTCTTTAATTTCACCAGTTCCAGCTTTCTTGGTAGGCATTTTAGCGCCGTCTTTCATGTCATTCAAGTAGCGTTTAGCAACATTCTGCGATACAGTACCGCCTTTTGCATAATGCTTCTTGCTATGACCGCCATGTTTATAACCAACACCTTCTACTCCACCTGTCTTGGTGTGAAAAGACTTAGTCTGTTTAGCTTCATGAACTTTATCTTGCACATCAATTTTTGGCTTCAATGCACCACGATCTTGAAAACGATCACCTTTAGCTGCCAAAGCTTGACCGCCTTTAGCATAGTGATGTTTAGCATGACCGCCACGTTTCAATTGCTTACCGCCTTCGTGATCAACAGGGCTTGTACCGCCTGCAGCCATTTTAGCCATGTGCTTGTGATGCTCATGCATTTTGTGATGATGCATAGATCCGCCTTCTGCATGTTTAGCTTTGTGATGCTTAGCCATTGCTTTGTGGTGTGCATGTGAGCCTTCAGGATGACCAGAAATACGATGAGCTTTACCACCGTGCTTGTAGCCAGGTCCTTCAATACCACCAGATGTGCCTTTGTGATGAGGTTTACCTTCACCTAGCAAACCGCCAACCGGAGGATTGTACATACCTGCTTTACCGCCTGCTTTTAAGCCACGATGAGCTTTACTAGCTTTCATGCTTTCATGATGCTTAAGTTCTTTTTCAATCTTATTCATTTCATGCATTTCTGCTTTGTGCTCTTTACCACTTTCAGCTTTACCACCTTTTTTGCGCTGAAGAAGGGCACCAGTTGGCATAGGAGGGCGACGTCCCATTACAGGACGAGGTGCCATTGCCATCATTGGATTTCCGCCCATGGCCATATGCTTCTTGTGCGCATGACCACCTTTTTTCATACCTTTACCTGCTTCATCAGCAGAAGGCTCGGTAGTCATTTCTTTTGGTTCACGACTAAATTTTGTTGCCATGATTAATTTCTCCTAATTAGGCTTGAGTAACGCCAAGAGCGCCAGTTTGAGTAGCGTTTGGACCTACTGCAATTGCAGGCATATAAATACCCATTACCAAACGATAAGTACCATTAGCATTTGAGCTAGGAGCATAAGTTCCACGCACATCACCAGTGGTTGAAGTTGCAGTACCTTGTACAGCGGCTACAAAAGTTCCTGCATCGTTTGCAATAGATTGAGCCCAACCAATATCAGCAATATAAGCCGCATCTGTTGCACGAACTGGCAAACCGTAGATATTAGATACGCCAGCGGAAACAGTATTGGTATTGCTTACGCTTGGAGTAATGGAAACAACAGTCTTGAATGCTTTTTTACCATTTGTGGTGGTAGAAGCAGTTACAGGAACGCTAATTGCTTCAGTCATTGCTTGACCGTAAATGTCATAACCAGACACAGTAAATACAGAAGCTGTAATTGTAGAACCACCAGTTGTAATTGAAATAGTACGAGCTACATCAAGTTGATAAATGGTTGTACCAGCAGTATTTGTAGTCTTAGTTACGCCTGTACCTGAACCTACGGACAATGTCATAGCTGTGCTTGCTGTGGTAGCTTGAGAAGCTGCTAAGGCAGTTGCAGAAGGAGCAGATGGGCAAATATCGAATACATAAACACGACCTAATGGACCTACGCCTTGACCCATTGGGGAAGGATAAGAATTGATTGGTGTGCCTAAAGTTAAAGTTACAGTAACCGTACCAGAGCCAGAAGCGCTATTAAGGATAGCTGTATTAAGTGTTCCAATAGGAGGGGTTGTGTAAGCACCACCAGTTGAAACGGTAACAGTTTGAACAATTCCAGCTGATACGGTTGCTACAGTCAATACTGTAGGTGTACCTGTACCGCCTAGAACTTGAAGGGTATCACCAACTGCATAACCACTAGAACCACCTGAAACTATGGTAGCAGCGGTAGCCGCGGTTGTATACATAAGGTACGCATCTGTACCCATGTAAGCTTGAGCTGAACCCAAGTATAAATCATCACTAAATTGTGGCATGTTGTCTGCTCCATGAAAAGTATGACAAATGAAGTGGGGAGTTAAGGTCTCCCCACATAACCTTAGAACATTAGGCTCCTGGAGTTCCCCACATAGCACGTGGATCAGTCCAACCTACCTGATAACGCTCAGTTGCTTTATAACGCATAGAGTCGGTTTCGAAGTCGCCTTCCATAGTCTTCTCTAATGCACGACGCATCAACAGTTTCATACCTTCTGGCGCATCTGATTGAATCCACCAGTTAGTAGAAGATGTCAAACGGCTAATAACCGAGGCACCTTCTGGCAACAAACCAATCGATTTAATTGGGTTGATGTCATTGTTAGCAGTACCAGTACGTAATACGCTCTTCAGCAATACTTCTGCTTGGAACACGTTACCCGGTGCTACAACTAACTTAAGTGGTTGCAAACGGATTTTCTTACCATTGTTGTCAACAGCTAGACGCAATTGAATTAACATTTGCTCCAACGAAGTCTGAGACAAAGCAGCAGCAGTATTTAACTGATTGCTGAATGAACCAGCTGCAATTGGGTGTGCAGTGTTAATTAAAGATACGCCATCACCGCCAACATATGAAGAGTTAAATGCACGGTTCAATACGTTAGCGCATAGCAATTCTTTGGTTTCCACCAAAGATTGTGCCAAGTGCTTCGCATATACCTGACCAATACGGATGTGATCACCGTCTTCAACCAATACTTTGGTCAAAGCAAATGCCAATCCAAATACTTGGTAGACATAGCGTTGTAAGAACAGAACACCACCTTGTTGATAGGTTACAGGGCTGCCGTCAGGTAACTGAGGAGCTGCACCAAAACCATACAACACTGGTTCTTCGTGGTAGTTACGTGGAATACCAGCTTGCTCACGGAATACAGTGCTCCATTCGTCAGCACGTTGGTCATACACACCATCAAAGGACTCGTTCAAAATAGGTTCAACTATCGAACGGAAGTCCGTACTTCTCATCGGGGCTGCCATTTGTCAGTCTCCTATATTAAACAGTAGCGGTGTAAGCACCGTACCATTGAGTTCCAGATAATTGAACACGTACGATTGTGTACGCGTCACCCCATGCGTTGTCTACGTTTTGGCATAGATCAACAACACGCATTTGACCTTGGTTACCGTTACCAACTGCGGTAGAAGCACCAAGAGTAGCTTGCGATAAGCCTGTTACTGTAGAACCAGCAGTGATATTTGTGAACAAATACTCATTACCGATACTAGTCTGAGCCATTGAACCATCAGCTTGGATTTCATAAACGATGTTGAGGTCGTTATAGAAATACGCATTGGTGGTTGAATTAGCAAAAGTTGTAGTACCAGCTGGCCAATAATTGGACACACGGCGACGACCTGTAGTATCAGTAAACTCTACACCTTGGAATGAACCAGTTACAGTGTATTGTGCTGATAAAGTTGTTGACGCGTTGCTAGCTGGGGCTTGAGTAGGAACAATCTGACCAGTGGTGCCGCTGTTAGCGGATTGACCATAAGACACAGGTTGTCCTTTCAGGATATTTGAGTTATATCCTGATGGAATACCGTTGGCAAGGACCTGTGCTCTTTCCAAACCTGTTGGGAAGAATGCAGGACGCAAACCAAACGGAGCTGACGTTGCTGACATAAAAACTCCTTAAAAGAGGGGTACATCTCTTGTTTGGTCGAATTTCATGCCGTCACCTTCAATTTGGCCAATACGTTTCCCGTCACTGTCTTTTGCATTGAGTAGTTGATCTTGTTGCACTTTAATCTTCTCTTGCTCATCCATCGGTGCATAGTGATGGAGTTCTGACATCATCTCTTGATAAATGTCATTAGGAAGCTTAAAGAGCAACATTTCGTTAACTGCTACAAAACCTTCATGCTCACCTGATTTGACTCGATAGTTTTCAAAGCCGGGTACTTCCTCGGCTTTCACTGGCACATAACCTAAGCGCATGCGTTTGTGAATGGGATCGTACTGGTTTGTTGTTGATAACCAGCATGGATGAAAGCCAGGAATTTCTGGCGGGGTCGGAAGTGACTCTTGCGTAAATTCCGAGCGGAACATTCTACGACGTTCCTGTGATGATGCTAATGAATCTTCTGCAGCTGCACGAACTGAATCATGATGTCTATCTGTTCTACCAGTGCTTAAGTTTTTCTTTAATCTGTTATCCATAATTAACCTTTATTCTTGTTTTGACGATCCCATTCAGCGAATTTACTAATCATTCGCTTACGGGCTTCAGGATTATCCCATGCGCCTGCTTCTTTAATCGCAGCCACACGGTCGGGACTTAAGCGAAACTCATTCGCTTTCGTTGTTGCCGTTGTTTCTCTTCCCGAACTAGTCATGACAGATCGCGGTCTTTGTGTGGAATTATTGGGCTTATTATAGCTCATATTATATTTCTCAGGTAAATATTTTTTGAGCCGTCCGTCGAGTTCTTCCCAATAATCTTCTGTTGTTGGGTCAAATCCTTCATCAGTCAGCCGCTTATCAATCATCTGGGCAATCTGAGACTCTTCATTTCGACCGTTAGGATCATACCATGGGTTGTCTTCCATCCAGTCTGCTGCTAAACGTTGTACTTGAGGATCAGGAACTTGAATATTAGGCTTCTGTTGATTAATCTGTTTAGTAGCATTATTCTTAATACTTTGTAATGATTCTAATTTACGACGGGCTTCATATAGCATTTCTTCTGCTTTTGCCACTCCGTCACCGTCAGATTGACCTACAGCCTCACGCATCTTCATCTTAGCATATTCGACTTGAACGCCAGAGTCCTCGATTGCTTTATCGATTCTAGCTAATTCTGCGCCTGAGGTCTTCTTTTCAACCGCGGCTAATCGTTCTGCTAATTCTTGATTCTGCTTTTTAAGTGCCGAAATCAGATGAACTGATTCTTTGGCTTTTGATTGATGCATTTTACGTTTAAGTCTTCGCTCTTCACGACGGACTTGACGTAATTCTTCTTCATCTGCATCAGTTTCTTGTTCAGTTTGTGTAGTTGGCTCACCGTCTTCTTGTGAGTTTTCACTTGCTTGAACTGATTCTTCTTGTGCTTCTTCATGCTGTGGACTAATTTCGCCTTCAGGTAAAGCTACAATAGCACCCCCGTCTTGCGACTCTTCTACTTGCATATCTGCTTTTTCAGTTGAATTCATAACAGTTTTCCTTTCAAAACTTAGATGAATGCTTTAATTTCACGTGGATCGCCGGTGACTTTACCAATGAGTTCATGGTCATTAAAGAAAGTAAATAATGCTCTTCCTTGTGTACCTTTGTCATCATTAAAATCAATTTCCCATCTATCTCCACCCCATTTAGGAACACGCACAAAATCGCCAACAGCAGCCCAGACACCTTCTGCCCATGGTTGCATAGTTTCACGATTTTTAAACGCCAAAGGGCCTAGTGCAATGACTTTACCGATCATTGTGTTCCACTTCTCCGTTTCTTTTGTGTCTTCTGGAATGTAGATACCAGCTGATGTGACCTTCTCTTTGACCGCTCTTAATTGAATAAGAACACGAGCACCGTACGGCGCCATAAGTGGGTCGACAACAGGAAACGCTTCTGCAAGCGTTTGCTCAATGTCAATGTTCGACATCTCGATTTTGCTCCTCTAATAGGTTATTTAAAATATTCAAAGATTCTTCCAATCCTTGGTGTTGACCAACTAAACGCTGATAAGTTTCAAAGTTGACTACATTGCCATCTACCATGGCTTGAGCAACTTCTAATTTACGTTGTTCAATTAGCGTTATAAAGGAGCTAACAAAGTTCATTAGCGCCCTCTACCTGCTGCTTTCTTTAGAGGCTTGTGTGCTACATGACCACCTTTTTTCAGTGTTGCAACTGAATGAGGAACTGGCTTGGTCAGTTTTGGCTTATTTCCTTTTGCAGGCAAATTAGCAATACCTTTTTCAGGGTATGCACCAATTAGCATGTTGTCAGGCTGATGTGACTCAGGATAAACCTTACCACCTTTAGCATACTTCTTTACTTTTCCACCTTTTTTTAAGTGGTTTGCTTCACTTTCGCCACCCATGGCGATGCGCTTATGCATATTAATTGCTTCAGACATTCTAACTCTCCTTCGGTTGGTGTTGATACTTCTGCTGTGCTTCTTGAACAGTTCTTGCCATTTCAGCTTCAACCTTACGGCTGTCAATGTCCATTTCTGCAAATTTAATCTCTTTATTGACTAAATTATTCTGTGTATTTTCAACAAATGATGACTGAAGCTTGGCTCGATCTTTTTCCATGTTCTGTGCCATTTGTTGCTGTGTTAACTGACTATGTTGTACAAGTTTAGCTTGTTCAAGTTGCGCTTTAAGCTGTGCTTCTTGTGCTTTCTGATCAGTCTGCATCTTAGCAGTTTGTTGCATTGCCTGCATTTCAGCCTGAACAGTAGGATCAATCTGAACTTGACTTTGACGAATTTGTTGAACAGTTTGTACAATTTGTGCAATTGCCTGACCAACTTCTGCAAGCATTTGTTTAGAGTCTTGATGCACATGACCAAGAGCACCTGCAACTAACTTCTGAGCTTCAACAATATGTGGTTGTACTTTAAAGATGTCAAACGGTTCACCTAATGCATCTGATGTATAGGCTTGTGTTTGTTTTAAATACCATAGTGTTAAATGCTGCTTTAAATGCTCTAGCAAAGCTGGCTTAAAGACAGGGGCAACTATTGGATTAGAACCGAAAATTGGGTCTTGATCATATTGTAAGTGCGATAACATATGAGCCAAATGATCTTGATCAGGGAATGCACCAACAGGTTTTCCTAATGTCATTGCTACATTTTCTAATGCAGGATTCATGTCTTCCACTTCATGCGGATCAGGTAGAACACCATTAATATCAGGCAGTTTTATCTGTTTAAGAATACGTTTTTCAACTTCCAAACGATTATACAGATCAGGGTTAGCCGCAGCACGTTGAGAAAGTGTTTGGATTTGAGCATAGCGTTGTGATTCGGCAAAAATGTGTGGGTCACTGACTGGTATCACATCAGAGTTAGTAATAAAGTCATCTTGTGTCACTTCTAAATCAGCTACAACTTCACTCTTTCTTTGTTCATCTAAATACCATCTATTTAAACGAGTCAAGACTCTAAAGACTCGACGCTGTGAATCATGTAGTCTGCTATGAATGGAACTAAATACAGCAGCTCCTTGTTCTATCAAAGCTTGTGTCGTTCCGACAGGAGCATTTGATGTAATATCAGCTACTTTTTCTTCCGATGTAGTCACTACACCTTTAGCAGCATTTGTCAACCAACCAAGAAGTTCAAAAAGTACAGGACTAGGAGGGTTAAAAGGAACAGGCATTGCAATTTTACGAACATCATCAACACCGGGAGCTCCCTCAATTTCAGATACTTGTGTGGGCTCAATTACTGTGGTTTGCCCACTGATTTTTGCTCCTTTGAGCTTGAGCATGGTAGGCGCTGTATTAATGTGTGCAGAATCCAATAAAGCACGCAATGCGCCAGTAAGAGCAGCAGAAAGACCACCAATGAGATGAGGAAGACCAATAGCATAGGCGCCACGCCAAGGAATGAACTTAAACTCAATGAGCCAGTCAAGTTTAGTGAATGAATCATCGCCGTCCTCCCAGTTTCTGTAAAGACCAACCACTGCTCTTTCATTCTCATCAATCATGAGGATATATGGAGCACGATCACCTTTTGTAAATTTATCTTCTTCAAGTTCTAACCATGTGAAGATGTGATAAACACGTCTGACACCATCTACGTTATCATGTTTTTGTGATCTACCTTCGATCTTGTCATTTGCTTTTTGCGACTTACTTTCATTAGGCTCCATAGGAGCTCTATATACATCTAAGTCCGTATACAGTCCGTTCTTAACACGAAGGTCATATTCTTCTTGTGTAATGTCTTGAACTTCAGTAACTCGACCGGCAGTGTAAAAATTACCAGCCGCAAAAGGTAAATACACATTATCAATAGGAACAAATTCAGTGCAAGGGCGTTTCTTGCTTTCGTCGTACCACATCTTAAGGTACTGACTACCACCGAGAGGAAGTTGTGTGAGCATTTGCTCTTCTTCATCACGATATTCTTCAATTTGCTCGGTTAACTGCCAATTCATGAAATCGCGTTTGCGATTTGCTCTTTCTTGCTTTTCTTTCGTGGCTTCACCGATGATTTTTGTCCTGACCGGACCATCTGCTGGGAAAAGCTCTTTAATTGCTCTGGCTGCAAAGTCAACGCATGCTTCCGCCATGACCGGGTGGACGACTTTTGAGGCTCCCATGAATTGAGCGCCGCCAGGAGCATCATGCCCCAATCCAGTTCTTCTAAGTCCGTCTTCATACTGCTTATCTCTGTCTTCACGAGCTTGTTTATCTTTTTCTATTAAATCTAAGTACTTTAAAGCAATAGTATCAAGATCCCATGAATCAACAGACCCAGAATCGGCTAGATTTTCATAGAAATCAGGAGATTCCTCCGGTCCTCTTAAGTCATTGAACCGAATAATTGCACTGCCATCCGGAAGTTCTTCTATATTATCAGCAGATGCTTCAATATCTTCAAGAATCTCATAAACAGACTCATTATCATCAGTATCAGGGTTTGACCCTTCTTCACCTTTAATAAAACGATTGTAGTCTTGGGGAATTGGCATTTCCGGCATATTATTTCCTCATTGCGAGTTCTAATTTCATGTAATCAGGCGTGATTTTATGCTCGATCATACCACCTTTTTTGTGGCCCTTAGGCTTATTACTTTGTAGTAACTCACGAAGATGATCTGTTGTCACAAAACGCGGCAAGTCAGGGTTTTTCTCAAGCAACTGATTATATAGATCCATTTTGCTTCCTTTAATGTCCATAGAAGGAGACATTAAAGAATCCATTACACTTTTCGTATCATTACGATCAATAATTCCTGCGCCTGCTAAATCACGTCTACCTTCATCAGTAATTGAATAAATCGTATGAACATTTTCAGGATTGTTTAGCAAATCAAGTGCTTGATCACGATATTTTTCAATGATCGGTCTATTTTGCTTACCTTTAAACTGATTAAGCACAACAGTTGGGTTGGCTTTAATCCATTTGTCTTGATCTTCTGCAAGTTGATATTTAAGACTTGATGGTAAATCTTCATAGCGCGGTGCAACTACATTCATTTCAACCGTTGCATGAGGCTTATTTGACTTATCACGTAATGTAAAGATCTTTGTGTCACCGCTAGCTACTTCAGATGTATAACAACCTACGCAGTGACCCATCATGTCACCTTCATTCTTAAGCGCTTTTTCAAGAAGATCATAGTTTTTCTGACTTCTATATTCTTCCATAGCATGTTCAGGATGCTTAGTAGTGGCTACAAGTTGCTTACCTGTGCTTTTATCAACAATATTATGAACAGGATTACCATGCTCATTATTAAACTGAATCAGTTCATGTCCTTCTTCTAATGGATGCTCTACATCAGGCATTTTTAGTTCATGCCATTTATCGCCATTTTCATACTTCTTAATAGGCGGAAAATGCTCCATGTCTTTAGCAGCGGTCTTTGCCATCTGCTTTTCACGGTAGTCATTAATCTTGGCAACATGGCGAACTGCATCTGGAACGGTCATTCGTTCTAGATCTTTAGTCTTTAACTGCAACTGCAGTGGAAGATCAGATCTCGGGTTCAGTGAACTTCTTAATTCATCCATTAAATGGTCAAATCCAAGATGATTAAAGTCTGATCTATTTGGCATTGAGTGAATTGGTGCATTAGGGTCTTTTTCTGCCAATTTCTCAATCCATGGATAATCTTGCAATGTTGCACCAGATGCATGTGCATTTTCCATTGCATGTTCTGCTGAAATAGAGCTAATTGCTGCATCTGCTCTGTTTTCCCAGTCTTTTCCTTTAACTGTTGTTGAATGTCCTTTAGATGGGTATCCTGCTAAAACTCGTTTATCAGGTAAATGAGCAGGATACCAATGATTTTCTCCTATGTCATTAATATGACTAATTCCATGCTCATCTGCAAGTTTTCTTACAGAGTCATTAGGTGTAGCCAGCTCATTTTTAATATATGACTCTAGTCTTTTGTCAACCCATTTATTAAGCGCTTCTGTGTGAAGAATATCTTGCTGATGCTCAAGAGTATATCCCATCTTATCAGCAACTTCTTTCCAGTTTGGCTTAAGCTCATAAAAATTTTGATTTAAAGGTGGAGGAAGACCTTGCTTTAGTGTTCTTAAATGAGCACCTAGTGCTTTATCTATCCAGTTGCCACCTTTTTCTTTGACTGACCAGTTAATGTCTGGATTGTTCAGTGTCAGAGCTGCTTTCATCTCATCAACAGATGGCTTTTTCAGATCTTCGAGCTCTTTCTGATCTTTCATTCTCTGTTCTAGAGTGCGAGGCTCGGTCTTAGCTTTCTCTTCTTGATCTTTAGCTAGACTTTCTCTGTTCTTTCTAAACAGCTCTTCACGCATCTGCTCTGGAGTAAGCGGCACTTCTGACATAGAAGCAGACGGCTTGTTTAGCTGCAGAGTTTTCTCTTGATCAAGCTTCTGTCTAAGCTCTTGTATACGTTTCCACTCAGGGTATGTTAGGAATGTGCCTTGGCCACCATGGATTAATGCATAGTCAGGGTTAATAGACTTCTCAATACCGTAGTTAGACCAGCCAGGAAGACCTGTACTAGCTTGCTTAGGGTGAAACTTCATTGGATAGTAGTTGCGAAGTGCTTTGTCTGATAAATCAGCACGACGCTCATCTAATCTTGCTTCAATCTCGCCTACAATATGTCGATAATTCTCATGTGGGTCAGTAAAGGGTGTTAAGTTAGCTTGACCTGAATTTGCATAGTCAATTGCTTCTTGAGTTGGCTTCTCACCTGTAATTTGCTCATGAAGTTTTGCAGCCTCATTAGCATTAATGTTGTGCTTCTCCATCAATGCATCAATTGCTTTTGCATGAATCGCATCTTTTTCTGATGGAAACATGCCAGTGGATCCACCTCTACCATGTCCTTCATGCTGTTGAATTGCATGTGATAGTTCATGCTCAAATAGCAGTCTTAGTGCTACAGGGTCATTTGCTAATTTCTCATTGACAAAAATTGTATTGTAGTCAGGTATGAAAGCACCATGATTATATGGATCAAGATCCATAAAGTGCACATCCATATCAGCCAGATGCGGATATGCTTTGTATAGATCTGGATGTTGATAGACATCTTTCATCTTCAAGTCCATCTTAGGAACCATGTCAGGAGTAACCGTGACTTTAGATCCTTTACTAGAAATCTCTTGGCGTGGCTTTAAGTCAAAACTTTTGTACGTTCCTGTTTCATACATGTTTTGAGCAGGGTCCATACCTGCTTCTTCATTCTTCTTAAACTGCTCATAGTCAGTGTCTCTCCAGCTTCTGGATTTTCTGCCTTGAGTAATGCCAAGAGCTGTAACTTCAGGAGATAAACTACCAAACTGACTTGGAACTAATGACTCACCCATGAATGCTCTGTTTGCAGCTTCTTGAGCAACTGCTTTAGCACCTGTTCCTACAGCTTTAGCAGCTGGACCAGCAAACTCACCTGATGCACCTAGCATGGTGTTCATCATATTCTCTACATCTTGAACTGGTAGTCCAGTCTGATTGGAGATCCATTGTGATCCTTGACCGATGTTCTGACCAACATAGTCCATCAGTTGCGATGTTGCCTCATTCCTATAAGCAGGGTCATTGGTAATGCCTAGTGCACTACCGAAAGGCTGATTAAAGTAGCCGGCTGCTTGATTCGAAGTCTGCTCTGCTTCTTCAGGAGACTGCCCAAATGCTCGACTGCCTGCGTACGTCGCTTGCTTTGCAAAGTAAGGAAGGACGCCACCGACTGTATTGTCAAGTACAGAGGCAACCCCTTTACTTAGATCCAATGCATTACTTGCAAGTGTGCTGAGCGGCCCAAAGGGTGATACCTGAGGCTGAGGAGCTAGTTGTGCTGCTACTTCGGGTTGTTGCTGTGAAGCTTGCTGAGGAACTACGGACTGTAATGTCGGAGTCTGCTGTGCAGACTGATTGAGTATCGCCTCGATTTCAGACGGGTCAAACGAAACCGAGACGTTCGAGCTAGGATCCATGTACACGAATCATAACACCCTTTGTCAGGATGTTACAATACTGCTATGCCTTTGACTGATGAGCAGCTCAAACTAATATCAAAACGAATTACCAAACACGATGCCGAGTTATCGAAGATGTCGCCTGAGTGGCGGGCAGCTTTCAAAGCTCGGCTTAAGTGGATGACTGTAGCTCTTCCTCATCAGATCGAGCCACCGACTGACTGGGCGATCTGGCTATTGCTAGCTGGCCGTGGAGCCGGAAAGACTAGGTTAGCAGCAGAGTGGGTCTGGTGGACTGCATGGTCAACTCCTAAGGTCCGCATTCTAGTCACTGCTCCTACCAGTGGCGACATTCGTGACGTGTGCTTTGGTGGTGAATCTGGGCTTCTGAACGTTTGTCCTCCCGAAATCATCGAGAACTACGGCATTTCTCTGCACGAACTGACTTTAAAGAATGGTTCTTTAATCAAAGGTATTGCCGCCTCAGAACCGTCTCGGTTCCGAGGTCCTCAATGGCACCATGTCTGGGCTGACGAGCTTGCCGCTTATGACTATTTGGATGATGCCTGGGACATGATTCAGTTCAGTCTTAGGCTCGGTAAGAAGCCACGAATGGTTTGCACAACCACTCCAAAACCGGTTCCTAAGATCGTAGAGCTGTATGACCGTGATGGTGAAGACGTACATGTTACCACTGCAAGCACATACTCGAATATGCACAATTTGGCACCGACCTTTCAGAATCAGATTCTCCAGTACGAAGGCACCGAGATCGGTAGGCAAGAGATACATGCTGAGATACTGAACCCAGAAGAGAGTGGTCTGGTCAAACGGAGTTGGTTCAAGCTCTATGACTCTGATAAGCCATTTCCTGAGTTTAGCTATGTCATACAATCCTATGACGTAGCTACCTCTGATAAGACTGTGAACGACCCCACTGCGTGTGTAGTTCTAGGTATCTTCAGGCCAGGACCGGATTCTGGTAACCGTGTCATGCTGATTGACTGTTGGTCTGAGCACTTACTGTACCCGGATCTAAGGGCTAAGTTACAGGACGAGTACACCGAGGTGTATGGCAATCCGGACGAGTTTGGTTCTGGTAAGAAGGTAGACATGATTCTGATTGAGAATAAGTCTAGCGGCATAGCACTGATACAGGATCTGCAACAAACACGAATACCAATCAGAGGCTACAATCCGGGGTCGGCAGACAAAGCAACACGCCTGAACATCGTAGCTCCGATGATCGAGAAGGGGTTGATGTACCTACCGGAAAGTAGTGAGATACCGGGGCAGCCAAGGACTTGGATACAACCTTTCGTGTCTGAGGTATGTAGTTTTCCACTGGGACGGCATGACGATTACGTAGACGCTCTGAGCCAGGCACTCCGATATTTAAGAGACAGTGGCATGATCACACTGGACTACCATGCCAGTGAACCAAGCATCTATGCCGATGATGATAATCCTAGACCAAACCGGTCCGTAAATCCTTATTCAATCTGACATCTGCAGAGCTGCAGAGAGCTGCAGAGGAAAGTGTTTACTTTAGGTACTGAGGACTGTGGACTCAGAAGCTGACCTAGCGCGCCCCCGGAGAAGTGTTCGAGGTCCTATGCTTTCTGTAGCAAAAAAGCCCGCAGCTCAGTGCCCAGAGCTAAGCTGAAGCTTCGAAAAGAATCGGCACCCAACTGCTATGAGCTGGGTGCCTAGCTGCTTACTTGAATTCGATGTAGATGTAATCTGACATCGTAACTTCACAAACATCTGAATTTGCTGGGAGAGATTTAAGATATTCGAGAATCGATTTTTTCTCGATATTGACATAAACATCTGTGCCAGCGATTTTGGCTTTTAATTTCGAAGGGAAACATTCGATGTTCTTGATTGCGAACGCGTTTTTCATATTTAATACTCCTGTTTAGAATTAAGAAAATACAACTTTGTACTACAAGATTCATTATACATAGTTCTTTTAAAAAGAACATAAATTTCATTTCACATTGTGACAAAACTGAAAAAGAATTTATTTCACATGATGATATAGAAAATTGTACTTTTTCTAAGAAACGTGATATGCGTGCACAAAGAAAACTTTGTCATATAGTGAAATAAGATATTGTACTTTTTTATAGAACCATGTATAATGAACTCATGAACAACAAAAAAGAAAGAGAGGAAAATCTACAATCTAACAGCTGAGATCAGAATCTGCAAGCTCAGCACTCGGCACAGTCTCAAAATCGCCTAGGGAATAATCCACTCCTGCGCGTCATCTCGAGAGCTCAGCACTCAGAATCTAAGCGTTCTCGAGACTCTGCTCTGAATCGGCAAGAGCTAGAGCCCGTTTTAAAGCCCGTTTGCCGAGAGCCCGATTCAATCTTCTTGGCTCGACTTTTGGAGGCTGCCAAGAATCTCATTCAGAATCTCTTGGCCCAGAGTGTGACTGTTCTCGATTTGCACAGCTCCACCATCGGCGCCCGTAAGCTCGACTTTGTTCCGCTCTGAGTATTTATTTGGAAAACGAGCTGCAAGTATTTTGTTATAAACCGCTCCATTTAGTCTCGAAGCACCAGGCGACTCTAGAACATTATCCAGTCCTAGATTTTCCCAATATGCAAGCTCTAAGTTCTTAGCCGTACGTAAGGCCATCATAAACTCTTCATGCTGCTTGGCCCAATTGTCGAGTGTGTTCCATGCTAAATCAAGTTTTGCAGCAATCTGTTCTTTAGACATACCTTCCCGACCCATTTCAACAACCATTTCACAATATTCCGGCTTATATAGAGATGGACGACCGTTCTTTTTTGCTGCTGTCATAATACTTCCTTCCAAAGAGATTCAGTTAATTTTAATACTTTCGATCGTCTAATGCCTATTGTTCTTGAAATAATATGTGCAGATGATAGCTTTCTTCCTTTTCTTACTGCAGACAATGCTGCAATATGTTCAGGCGTTTGTGGAATTCCTTTTTTCCCTTTAGAAATGTTTTTAGCATGCTCAATTGTTTTTGGCTTGCCTTTAAGTTTCCATCTGTTTGCATGTGCATTTCTTTGTCTTGTTTCAATGGGTATTCCTGCTAATGGTGAATCTTTAGTCGTTTCAAATGCTCTATTTGCAAACTCTTCAGATTTCCAATATTCAAAAGGTAATGAATCTAACCATGATTGTGCTAATCCTTCATTGTCGAACCATTTGCTAAACAGCACCTCGACGTTTGATCGATTATGGCCTCCGTGCTTAGTGCAATGTGCGATCCAATATCTACCACTTCCACAATACTGATCCATCTGCAACATCACTGTTTGCCCGACATATTTCATGCCTGAAGTCTTGTTTTGCATGATGTAATACCAACGAGATTGCCATGGTTTTTGCATTTTGCTCTCCAAATAATCATAATTTTAACCTTATTTGCGTCAATCGTATACAACAAGATTTCAATGAGCAGGAAGTAACGGTTACAAATTTTGGTTACAGTTACACAAAAACGAGGTGAGATTGTATACTATATAATATATATACTTTTATTTAATAATTAAATATATGTAACTATGTAACTCAGTTACTAGCCTTACACAGCTGTCATCTCTCAGTTACATATTCGCTCTCAGTTACACAATTTTATGTAACTTTTTCAGCTAAATTTTAGAACTCTCAGCTCTTCTACGATTTAGAATGTAACTTATGCATCTGCATGATCAGAAGACATACTAATTCTTAGCACACAGAGATGTTAGATCTGAAGGTCTACATACTTCTATAATGTAACTATGTAACTATGTAACTTTCTAACCTATTCTCGAACATTCTCACACACGAATTGTCGATTTCTCACTATTTATTTCACATAGTGATATCAAATAGTTCAAATCTATGGTATAATGTTTATGTCGGAAATAACATTTTCGATTTTGTAGATTCTAAATTCTAAACTAAGGAGCATTACTATGAAGGTTCAAGAACTTATAGAACGATTAAAGTTCGCAAATCCTGAAGCAGATGTACACTTCGCCTACAACTACGGCGATTATTGGAATACAGTAGTAGCACCATCAGTCAACTCAGTCGAAGATGGCATGGTTACTTACAGCGAGTACCATCGTATGGACAAACTCATCACCGATGTAGATGATGATAACGATGACATCCTCGACCCTGTTAATCCTGTCATTGTTTTAAGTTAGGATAATCATGACCATAGATCAATTACAGCAGCAGATCTCAGTTCTGAAGCAACAGCTCGAAGCTACAACTGGCTATGCTCTCAGCCTCGAAGAAACCATCTGTCTTAACCTCGGTTATACAGTCGAAGATCTTCGCTCTCAATGCGAAGTAGTTCTTTATGATGAAAATGGAAAGGCACTCTAATGAAACCCGATCAAATCCGTCAGATTCTTAATGCTTTGGAAGAACACTCCAACACACCGAATCGCACATGCGTAGTTGCAAAGCAGCTTGGTTTACCCAAGTCCACTATTCAGCATGTCATTAGCGAATGGTGTATCGATACAGCCCGTCGTCATGAAGGAACTATCCATGTCAAGCACTAAGTCCTTCCGTGTATCATTCATGCTAGATCTCAAAGGCATGGAATCGACCTCCGACGTTACAGCTTGGATCGAAAGAGCTATCGAACAGCAGTTAGAACGCCATGAAACGCTTCATCCTGTGCTCGTTAAGCCCTTCGATGCTGGCATGGGCAACACTCCTCTTAAACTTCTATGAAAGATCTACTATGAATACCACTGATTCAGTTCAACCTTTTCACTTTTATGCTGCCAACTATGCAGAGTGGCGCACATCCGATAATATTAACGATGTTATCGATTGGTTTAAAAAACAGAAAGCAACCTATACCATTTTCTACGTTCCATTGCCTAATGCGGCGAATTACGAGATCAAGTGGTATGCTCCACAAGTAGAAGGTTGCCAGTACCTAGGTACGTACAAAGGCACCAAGCTCTATGATGCCGAGAAAGAGGCTGCATAGACTAACTGATGAGGCTTTAATAGCCGAAACCACAGCGATGTGGTCTTAGTCAACAACAGGAGAAATCCATGAACTTACAACCTAGTATTACTCAAGCTCAGAAAAAGACGGCTCTTAAGTTTTATAAAGAGCATTTAATGGATAACTGCAATCTTAGTGAACTTGCAGAAATGGTCATTAAATATATGCCCGCTAAAGAATTACAATCTGAACTTGAAAATGTGGTTGAACTGTGTGATATCGAGCCTGATGGCACATACTAGAATCGTACTAAGATTTAAACTATTTTACATAGTGATATGAGATAGCTGTAATCTGTGGTATAATGTTTATGTAGTAACTTAATTCTTAACTTTTAATACGGAGTAAATCATGACTCAAATGCAAGTATTACCTCCCGAAACAATCAAGGTCATTGTGCCACCCGGCAAGTATGTCCTTGGTGATCCATGTTATGTAGTCCCACAAGAGGATTGGCAACCACTCCTCGAATCATGTGATTATTTCAATCTTCCTGTAGGCTTATGCAAAGGCTTTCAAGTCCTCGGTTTTTCAACTAAGTATGGCGATGGTACATATGCCGATAATAAGCGCAGGCACTATCCTGTAGATGCTGGCCTTATTGGTCTAGTTCCTTGGGCATATGCAGAGAATGTTAATCCCGAGTATTCGCACATTGTAGAGTTTAGCTTTAACACTGTATGTTCACGTAATACTGATGGTACATTAACATTTGGCGCTATTAGTATCGAAACAGGCGATGATGCTTCATTCGAGGATAACGAAGATGAAGAATGACACTACTAAATTAGTATACGTTTTAATGGAAGAGGTAGACCCGATTGCGGTCTACTATCGTAAAATCGATGCTCAGAATGATGCAATTAAGTATCAACTTCATAACTGGACCATCATAGCCAGGGAGTTAGTATGAACTTCGAACATGACTTCACTATTGATGATAGTCTAAAACAAGCTTATTCCTATGATCGCCCGTCTTGGATGGTCATGAATGCGCTTATGAACGGTTTTATGGCAAACGGATTAACCGAAGAACAAGCTCGTGTATTATTTAGTTCTAAGGCAATCAGGCATGCCCTCGACCAATCATTTGGAGAAGCCCTAGAAGCAATGGCATACCATTTCGGTATTACCATTTCAAATCAATATAAACACGAGCCTTGGCTCAATGAGGAGTTAGTATGACCGATAAGCCCTTTTTAACGCATAATGATGACGATTCCATCACAGCCAACGGCACATCATTGCAAGCCTACTTACATAATTTGCCATATACCACATTGGTTGATATGTTTGGCGAACCTTCTGATCATTTTGATGACTTCAAATGTGATGCCGAGTGGTACATAGAATTTCCCGATGGCGAAGTTGCTACCATTTATAACTGGAAAGACGGTAAGAACTATTGCGGTCCTTCAGGTAAAAACAAAGAAGAGATTCGCACATGGCATATTGGTGGAAAATCTCGTGATGTAGTACTAAGAATTCACCAATTACTTAGCAAAACACCGATAAGTTACTGCTAAGCTGCTAATTGGTGTTATGATAGTTACCCGGCACAAAAAAGTGCCGGGTGAATAGTGCATAGTATTAAGTAAAGATTATGAACAAAAAAATCCCCAATGCAGAAACATCGGGGATTAAGAGGATAGACCAATGAAGTCATCTAACAATTTGAAGGAGCATTGACTTGGGTTTCAATGAACAAACAATTAGACCCGAACAATTATATCAGGACTTCCTAGAATCACGTAATTTTGATCAAGATGATATTAATGCCCTCGGTCTACAATATTTAAGCGAACAAGACACACAAACACTTCTCGGTTTTCCTGAGTTTTCGGCATCAGTAAAGATTCCGTATTTTGATATGGACGGAAACGAAACAGATTTTGTTCGCGTTCGCGTTCTGAATCCGCGCGGAAAAAGAAAGTATAGCCAACGGCAGCATTCAGGCTCTCACATTTATTTTCCTAAGAACTCGATGTGGGCAACAGCCCGAACGAATTTAGGATTGCCGCTTATTATTACAGAAGGTGAGTTTAAAGCTCACGCAATCACCAAGGCAATTCAAAAAGAAGGATTGCCGCATATCTGTTTAGCCCTTGCAGGTGTATCATCTTGGACCGACAAATCCAAGCTGCCAATACACAAAGACCTAATGGCGATCCTATACAGTAAAGGATTAGCCTCACGAGACGTGTATATTCTCTTTGATTATGACGGGAAATATGAAGACGGTGAGCCCAATGATCAGGTTGCATTGGAAGAGACTAAATTAGCAATTACACTTGCAGGTCTTGGAGCCAAAGTACATTTATGCCGCATTGGTAAGTTTAAGTCCATTAAAGGCCAGAAATATGCAATTGATGATCACCTAGAAATTGGTGGCACATTATCAGAGGTTTTAAATGATTGTATAGATCCAACCATGGTGAAGAATAGTGAGGAATACTATTTGTACACCGCTAGAACACAATGGGGAATATTTAATGGGCAATGGGTACGCTTATCTGACGGCATGCAAATGAGCAGTCAAAGAATACGCACGGAACTTGCTAATCAGTCGTGGCTTCGTCCTGGGCCAAATGGTCGAATGACTATCGCAAAATTAGCAGATGCTTATCCCGCTTGGAGCAAGCGCCTGAATCTAAAAGGATTAGGCATGTTTCCACAACACCAAGGGTTTAACATTACGCCCGACGGCTACTATAATTTCACGAAAAACTGGAAATATGAGCCACTTGCAGGACCATGTGATCCATGGCTGCATTGGTGCAAATACTTTTTTAAAGATGCTCCAGAGTTTGAAGAGTTTTTCCATAATTGGGTTGCACAGTTTTTACAAAAACCTTGGGAAAGAAACAACACAACCATTCAGTTTATTAGTCCAAGGCAAGGCATTGGTAAAAGCTTTACTGTAGGTTGGATAGCAGAAATGATGGGAGAATTATCACTGTCATTAGGCCCTGATCGGTTATTTGAGAGGTTCAACTCATTTCTATTGAACCGCATATTGATTATTGTAGATGAGCCAAGCACTGACAATGCAAGGCATGCAGATACAGTGAAAAACTACGTAACCAATGACTCGATTCCTATCGAGATTAAAAACCAAGATGTATTCTCAATTACAAATTACATTAACTATGCATTTACAACCAATCATGCAAAAGTGACTACAGTAAATGAAGGTGCAAGGCGGGAAGCCATTTATATTCCCCATTCATTAGACCCTATTGCATGCCATGCAATGATTCATGATGTTAAAACATGGTGTAAAGAAGAGCAAGGCTTTGAGCACATGATGCATTTTTACACAACAAGAGATCTTTCTACATTTGATTCACGAGCACCAGCGCCAATGACCGATCATAAGCAAGAAGTAATACAAGCCAGTAAGTCGGCATGGGCACAGTTTGCACAGGATGTTTGGGAATGGGTTGATTTAGAACTTGATGGTGTGGCAGCACTTAGTAAGAGTATGATGACCACATTAATTCGTTATTTTGACTATGAGTCAGCAAGACTCACAAGTCACAACATTAATAATTCATTTAATGAGCTTTGTTTTGTACAGCAGAATAAAGTGATTAAGAATCATGATGGACAACCAGTAAGATGTCTTTTATTAGGTAGAACCGCAAGAGACTTAAATGTGAACTATAAAGACGTATTAGACAAAACCAACCTTGCAATCGAGAAATTAATTCAGAGAACAAATTTTTAATTTATTTCATATGATGATATTCAAAAGTACAATTATGTGGTATAATGTACTTGTAGTTAGTAATACAGGTTGTAAGTTTAATTCGTAATTCTTAACTTTAATAAGGAGCTTTATATGGCACATATGATAGCCAAAACAATCGACGGCAAGGATGCTATTGCCTATGTCGGTGAAACACCATGGCATGGTCTTGGTCAACAATTAACCGCTGATGCACCTATCGATACTTGGGCAAAAGAAAGCGGTCTTGATTTTCAATTATTAACCACACCTATTTTATTTCAACCTACTGCAGATAGAATTAACCATGTTTATAACGGTAAGACAGTAATCTATCGTAAAGACACAACAGAAGCCTTAGGTATTGTGTCCAACCGTTACAAAATTGTACAACCTATTGAGGTCCTACATTTCTTTAAAGAAATTATTGGCCCTGTTGCACAACTTGAAACAGCTGGTGTATTACGCAACGGTGCACATTATTGGGCACTCGCTAAAATGGAAGGTGAATTTAACCTTGCAGGCGATAAAGTAATGCAGTATTTGTTATTAGCTTCATCAGCCGATGGTTCATTGGCAACACAAGCAAGATTGACTACGGTCCGTGTGGTATGCAACAATACAATGCAAATTGCACAAAATCAAGGTCAAGCAGTTAAAGTTAGACATAATTCCATCTTTGATCCTTCTGATGTGCTTAAGAAATTAGGTGAAATTAATGCTGGCTTTAAGGCATTTCAAACAACTGCCGAAACATTAGCACGGATTAAGTTGGACTCCGCAAAAGCCAAACAAATCTTTGTCAATGTATTAGGTGGTACCGAGGACAAACCAAGCCGCCAAGCATTACGTGCCTTGGATTTGTTTGAAGGTCGTGGTATTGGCAGTGATCTGGAATCAGCAAATGGTACTGCATGGGGTGCATTAAATGCGGTTACACAATTAGTTGATTGGGAAAATGCTAGAACCGATGATGCACGTATCCGTAGTGCATGGTTTGGTTATGGTGCAACACTTAAGCAAAAGGCATTGGATAACTTATTGCTAGCTGCTTAATATGGTGGGGTATAGCTAAACACTATGCCCCTTTTTGTTTATATGAAAGGAAACAGAATGTTTTTAGATAAATACAACATTCCACAATGGTTAGAAGTTATAGCTTTGGCTGTAACAGGAATTGTACTAGGTTGCATGTTTGCTTATGGGATACTTGACCTATGAGAACACCTTTAGCATGGCATCAAAAACGTCAACAGGCAGAAATGTCACATGTTGCAGAAATAGTTCTTGATTTAATTCGAGAACAAGGGCCGATTAAGATCACAGACTTAGCTACAGCAGCTGAAAAAGAACGAATCGGTTCTAGAGCTCACATTTACATGAACCTAACTTGGCTTCGAAACAATGATTATGTGAAGGTTGAAAACCCGAATAATAATCTACGAATTAAAGAGTTGTCGGTCTCTGATAAAGGTACGCAATATTTAGAGTCGGACAATGGTTGATTTTTCAACTATAGAATACACGTATTGGGAGCCCGGAATGAAGAAAGAAAAAGTCTTTATTGATTGGTCTACAATCGAATTTTTAGTTGATCAACTAACCACGCAAATTCGTAAAAGTGGTAAGCAATATGATGCAGTTGTTGGTGTCCTTAGAGGTGGATTGGTGCCTGCAGTAATGCTTAGTCATCGGTTAAAGTTGCCTATGTATGTAGTTTGGCCTGATTCACAATTAGGCGACGGTTTACCTAATTTATTATTTGTTGATGAAATTTATGATACAGGTAAAACCATAAACCGTTTGCAAGCATGTCACCCATCTGCGGATTTTGCAGTGTTATATCATAATAGTGACTTACCGCCTTTAAAGTTTTACGGCACAAAACAATTATTAAACAAATGGTTGGTCTTTCCTTGGGAGATAGAATGACTTCATTCACTACAGAAGATCGTGAAAATGTAGCAAAAACACGTTATTGCTCATCATGTATTTCTTATCAACCTGCAGAAACAGGACAAGTTATACAAACAGCAAACAAGCATATTAAACGTTGGCAATGTGCTAATTGCACAAATAAAGTTAGCGCACAGCAATTAAAAACAAAGAAAGACAGATAATGAGTGTTATTTTGTACAATAAGCAAAAATGGGAAATTGCTTATGAGGATTGGGAAAGGCTACTTAAAACTGCAAAAGCCGAAGAACTTTTATTAGACCCGAAAGCAATATGGGATGAGGCATGGAGGCATGCATTCATGATCTCACTTAGCATTGTACATAAGCATGATGTGGCCAATAATACAAAGCCAATACAGGATGACCTGTTAAAGGAGCTAAAATGACTGCAAATGAACTAGCTGATGTATTGGAAAACGATGACAGGCTTTGGTTTGTTAATGAAGATTTAATGGTTAAAACCTGTGCCATGCTCCGCCAGCAACAAGCTGAAATAGAAGAATTGAAGTTAGCTAGGTTGGCTGATTTAGATGTTATCTTAAAACAGAGAGCTGAAATAGAGTTATTGTTTAAAGAAATACCTGAATTTGAAAAAGTCTTTAGCAATGAACCAGTAGCGTATGGAAAGTATTTAGAAGAACATGATTATTGGGTAACGGCAAGCGGTATTATTCCAAACCCAAAAGAAGGTTATGTTCCACTCTACACCCATCCAGCAAAGACACTAACACCATTAACCGATGACGAATGTGAAGCAATCATCAATCGCCACGATTGGTTTTCAAAGTCTTGGCGTGAAATGGCAAAAGAAATCCATGATGCAATACTAAGAAAGGCACAAGAGAAATGCACCAAATAACTTGTAAAAATTGCAATAAAAACTTTGATGGAATCATGGGTGCTTGTGGTGGAAGTAATACTTGCACAATCTATAGATGCACCCATTGTCATCATGAGGAAATTGTTGAGCGAGAACCTATTGATTGGTCAAAAGCATTGGTTGAAAAGGCGCAAGAGAAATGAATCAAGACATATTTCAAAAAGTCCGAGAGTTTAGAACAAAATTAAAACTCCCAGTTTCTAATAAAGCTCAGCTTTTAGACCCTGTTGATATTAGCTTTTATGCCCGCTTTTTAATGGAAGAACTTAGTGAATTGATGAAAGCACATGAAAAAAATAACTTGGTTGATGCTGCTGATGCTATTGCTGATTTGGCCTATGTCACAATGGGTTGTGCTCATCATATGGGGATTAACCTACCTAAAATTCTAAATATTGTGCATGAAGCCAATATGAAGAAAGAACCCGGAACTACAAGCCGCGGTTATATACAAGATGCAGTTAAGCCTGAAGGATGGACAGGCCCTGAAGACATGATTGCATTAGAGCTGTTAAACCAGTGTAGATAGGAGAAAACAATGAATAATGCATATATTTGGACAGCTGCAGGTACTGACATTACAATCCGTTGGCGTGCAAAGTATGGTTGGGTTCCACCATCAGAGCTGCAAGAATACAAAGACAAATGGAAGTTTTTCCAAAACTTACCTTTGCGTAATTTAGATGATGCAGCCAAAGAACAATACGAACAAGTGCTTCGTAAAGCAAAAGTCATGCGCATCAAATGATATTTCGTGAACTTAAACCTCGTAAATCAAGAACTAAAATGTCAGTACGTAGAAGATTTTCTCGTACTGATAAGTTTAATCGATACCATTTTTATAAAACACTAATTAACTGGGGTCGTATTGCACCTAGAAGATGGTGGAAAAAATAATGTTTACTATTTATCAAAGTATGGTATAATGTAAACACTTAATTCAAAACACTAAATACAAGGATACTAAATGAATATTTTCTTTTTGCATTCCAATGCTAAAATGGCTGCTATATTCCACTGTGATAAACATGTGGTTAAGATGATTATAGAGTCAGCACAGCTCTTAGCCACTGCTCATCACGAACACGGCCATCCAGTTTCGTATAAACCAACACATAAGAATCATCCATCGGCCGTATGGACTAGAGAATCTAAGCTTCATTACAACTATGTCTATGACCTAGCTATTGCATTGTGTAAAGAATACACAAAACGTTACGGTAAGACACATGCAACAGAACACATACTTAAAAAAGAGTTATCAGTTGCACCTCCTTCTCTTACATTTAGTGGTTGGAAAAACCCACCACAATGCATGCCAGATGAATGTAAAACAAATGATACGGTCCAAGCATACCGCCAATATTATCGCTATAAGAAAAATATTATGGTTATGAAATGGAATAAAGATAAAGCTTATGCACCTGATTGGATGAGGCACCATGCTTAATAAAAATAAATGGGATTTAAGGTATTTGGAAATGGCTAAATTGGTATCCACATGGTCCAAAGATCCATCAACCAAATGTGGTGCGGTTATTGTGGATCCAAATAACCATATTGTTAGTGTTGGCTTTAATGGTTTTCCTGTATATGTTGATGATAAACCTGAACGCTTACATGACCGTGAACTAAAGTATGCAATGACAATTCATGCCGAGAGAAATGCAATTATCTTTGCTCATCAAAACTTATATGGTTGCACAATGTACACATACCCGATGCAAGCTTGTAGTGAATGTGCTGCAATGATGATACAATCAGGAATAACTAGACATGTAAGCTTTAATAAAAGGCCTGAAAGGTGGAATAAATCATTTCAAATAGCAAGCGACATGTTTAAAGAAGCATTTGTAGAAATAAAACTTTATGAGGAAAACCAATGAATTTATCAGAGCTAATTAACCAATTAGTAGAAGTAAAGCAACAAAGAGCTGATCTTGCACTACAAGATAGTGATTTATCTAAACAAGCGGCACAATTAGAAGCAGATATTATGCATGCCATGTCAGAGGCAGGTACAACCAAGGCTGCATCAGAAGCTGGTCATTCTGTTACTATGTCTAAAAAGACTGTACCCGTTATTACGGATTGGGAATCCTTTTATGAATATGTTTCCCAAACCAAAAGCTTTGATTTACTCCATAAACGTTTAAGCTCTACTGCGTTTAAGGATCGAATCGAACAAGGTGAACAAATCCCCGGTTCATCGGCTACTGAATTATGGGGAATTAACTTAACTAAGTCACGTAAATAAGGAACTAAAATGGCTAAAAACGAAATTGTAACTTTTGAATCCGAACTTGCTAAATTAGCAGAACAAAGTATTGCAGCAGAAAAAAGCTCTGCAGGTGTTTCATTCATTACAACCAGCGGTGGCACACTAAAGTATCGTGATAACCCTATTGCAAAGAATGAATTGGAAGTCGTTGTATTGGCATCCCCAATCGAGCGTTTGTACTATACATCACGTTATGATCCAACCAATAATGCACCTCCTACATGTTTTGCTCTAGGCTCTACATTAACAGGACTAAAACCAAGTCATTTATCGGATACTCCACAATCAGAACTATGTGAAACATGCCCTAAAAATCAATGGGGTAGTGCTTCAAATGGCGGTAAAGGAAAGGCTTGTAGTGAAAAGCGTCGTTTATTCCTAATGACAGCTGATTCTATTGCAACACCAGAAGCAGTAAATATGAGTGAAGTGGCAGCTCTTCGTATTCCAGTAACTAGTGTTAAAGGCTTTGCAACATATGTTCAAACGGTGGCATCAACAGTTAAACGACCATTGGCAGGAGTTGTTACTAAGATTGCATTGGTACCTGATCCTAAAACACAATTTAAGATTCAGTTCACCTTTGTTAAAGCCATTGAGTCTATTGACATTGTTAAAGCTTTATTGGCAAGAGGTGAGAAAGAAGTAGCCAATGCTATCAATTCACCAGATGTAGAAGGTGAACCAGAAGCGCCTGCATTAACATCATCAAAGTATTAAGATGACAGATCCAATCTTTTTGGATTTTGAGACAGAAGCCATCGGGCCAAGACCGGAACAGTATCCGCCTAAACCCGTTGGCTTGGCTGTTTTAGATCGTACAAACCAGTTTAAATCTGGATATTACGCATTTTGTCATGACAGCAACAATAATTGCACTTATGAAGATGCAAGAAGACTATTAATTCGTATATGGGAATCAGGTAGATCTATTTGTTTTCATAATGCAATGTTTGATATGTCAGTCATTACTGAGAAATTTAACCTACCTTTTATTTCTGCAGAAAGGGTACATGATACCTTGGTATTAGCTTTCTTGTACAATCCATATGTCAGAAGTTTATCATTAAAAGAACTATGTGTTGAATGGCTTAATATACAGCCTGAAGAGCGTGATCAGCTCTTTGAATGGCTAGTCAATCACATACCTGCAGTTGCCAAAAAACCTAAGACCGCTGGAGCTTACATTGCCCGTGGTCCGGCGGACCTTGTAGGAATGTATGCAGAGGCCGACGTTGCATTAACAGCCAAGCTATGGGACTTTACCTTAACTGTTAGACAGCATATGCCACGGGCCTATCTCAGGGAAATTGAGCTAATGCCTGTTTTATTGGAAAACTCTAAGTTAGGTATCCGAGTGGATAGAGATGGTCTGAATCAGTCATTGGAAAAAGCCAAGGCAGATATTTTTCAATGTGAGGTCTGGTTGAATAAATACTTCAATGCAGACGATATTAACTATAATTCTGGTGCTCAGCTGGTTCAAATCATTCAAAATAAAGGTTGTTATGACAAGAACAAAAAGTGGCCAACGAGTGATAAAGGTACGCCTTTGTCAGATAAAGATACACTTGCAAATCTGATTACAGATCCTGAGCTATCATCCGTTCTACGGCATCGAGATGTGTTGGTCAAATTGACAGGCACATACATCGAGCCATGGTTAGAGCAGTCTGCTTCTACAGGTCGGATTTATACAGAGTGGAACACGGTGAGAGGTGAAGCAGGAGGTACTAGAACAGGCCGACTATCATCAAAGCCGACTCTACAGACAATGCCTACACGAGGCCCAAAGACTCCTCTACCCTCCGAGATTCGTGATCTTATTATACCTAAGGTTCGTGAGTACATTCTGCCCGATGAAGGCCATTCCATGATTGCCTGTGACTACAATGCGCAGGAGCTTAGATTGTTTGCCTACTTTGAGGATGGAAAACTAAAGCAGCAATACCTTAAAGACCCTAAAGCTGATCTACATACATTCAGTAAAAACTTAATGAGTGAAAAAGTGGGTAGAGACATTCCTCGTGATTATGTAAAGACTCTATCATTCGGTATTTTGTATGGTGCAGGCCCTAAAAAGCTATCTGAGATGCTAAGAATTCCGTATGAAGAAGCTAAAGAACTCGTGGATCTTTACAAAACAGAGGTTGCTACAGGTCTGCCTAAAATTAATGAAGATCTTATAGCTAGATACAGAGCAAAGATACCATTTAAGACAGTTGGCGGACGTCTAATAAAAGGCGAACCGCCAAAGATAATCCATGGTAAATTAATGGAATTCGGATTTAAATCTCTTAATACATTAATTCAAGGATCTGGTGCTGATATGGCAAAGAAAGCTATGATTGATTATGCCAAAGTAGCTACGCATTCACGGCTTTTACTATCTTTGCATGATGAAATTGTTATTACTTGTCAAAAAGGGTATGAAGAGCAAGAGTCTAAAAAACTAGAATTAAGTATGGTCAATGCATTTCCAATGGATGTCCCTTTTATTGCCGAGGCTGTAATAGGCAACAACTTTGCAGAAACTAAATAAGGAGCAATATGTCTATTAAAACAGAACAAGAAGTACAAGAAATGATGGAAGGTAAAGATGCGCCATTAACCGATATGATTTATGGCATTCCACAACAGCCTACTCATCGTGATACAGATATATTGCCTGAACCAAATGGTTTATTAAGAGGTGAAAGTAATCCATTACAGTTATTTATTAACATGTATCAACCCGGCGAATTTGTTACTAAAGAACAGTTTAGAAAGCACTTACTTCAGATTTTAAATAATTGGCACAAGTCAATGACTGAAAAAGAAGAATGGGCTGGAAATCATCAGCTAGGAATATCTTTAAAACAAACATCTCCTCATGTGCAATGGGGCGATAAGTTTAAAGGATCTATGTTTTATGTAAAAGCTGAGACACATTTTGAAAAATGGTTATTTGATGACACTATGACCACAGAAAAGAAATCAGTGGGCGCATTAAACCAAAAGCAATTGCATAAAGCTTTAGATGACTTTATTGCTACATTTAAGGAAACTGACAATGGCTGAGCAATCTGATTTTCAAAAACAGTTCTTTGCTAAAGGAACAGGCGGTACTTTATTTACTCAAAAAGAGTTTGATGATGCCTTGGTTATGGCTAAAGCTGAAATTATGTCTATGGCAATTGAAGCATCTAAAATGGCAGTTGCAATGGAACGTGAAGCATGCGCCAAATTAGTTGATGATGAAGGCGAAAATCATACAGACATGCCATATAAAGAGCACTTTAGTGAATTAGCCGAAAGAATCCGCAACCGAATTCCAAGTCAAAGACAATGATCCATTCATACTCCGCAGTTAAAATGCATGAGCAATGTGCTCGTAAATATAAATTTGTCCGTATTGATAAGCTTCAGGATAAATCAGGTGAAGCTGCCAATCGAGGCAAAATGATTCATGAAGAGATTGAAGCCATTCTTAAAGGCGGATTGCCTATCTTATCAGAGGATATTGCTTATTTAGATGATAAACTATCTAATTGGCTAAAGCTAAAAGCTGCATCTGAAATGACTATTGCAGTCGATAAATCATGGAGCCCTGTTTTATACAATGATCCAACTGCTATGTTTCGTGGTGTGATTGACTTGTATATTGAGAATGGTCCTGAAGCTACTATCATTGACTTTAAAACAGGTAAGCATCGTGATTATTCGGATCAAGTATCAGTATATGCAGCATTAATTATGTCATGTAAACCTCATATTGAATATGTCAAAACTGCTATCGAGTTTCTTGACCTTGCTAAAACCGATGAATACAAACTAATTACAAGAGTAGACTTACCGACTTTACAAGTCCAGTTAAAACATCGGCTTGAAAATGTGGAAAAAGATAAGATTTTTGCCCCTAATCCATCATTCTTGTGTAATTACTGCAATTTTAGTAAGAAAAGTGGCGGCCCATGTAAATGGTAACTAAAGTACTTGAACGAGATCTGGAAAGACATTTTTCAGCAGAATGCAAACGCTTAAAGACTACATCAATTAAGCTGCATTTAAAGTTCAGTACAGGATACCCTGACCGTCTTGTTGTTTTGCCGTTTAATAAAGTGCTATGGATTGAGCTAAAAACACTAACAGGAAAGTTATCAGCTAGACAAGAACATATACATATGTTATTACGATTACATCATCATTGCGTACTCGTATTAAGAACAAAAGAGGAAATTACCAATGCTTTGGAAGCCACACGAGTACCAAACAAAAGCAATTAAGTTTCTCCTAGAAAATGGTTCAGGCCAATTATGGCTAAGCCCAGGGCTAGGAAAAACCGCAATTACGCTTGAAACAATCAAGTTATTAATTGAAGCCAATGCAGTAAAGAAAGTCTTAGTTATAGCGCCTTTACGACCTTGCTATGCAGTTTGGCCTGATGAAATACAAAAATGGGATAACTTTAAAGACATTACTTGCAGTGTGCTTCATGGCCCTCAGAAAGACAAGAAAATCCATGATAAGGCAACCATTCATGTGGTTAACTTTGATGGTCTGGCATGGTTATCCAATACCTTTAGAAGGTTAGGAGTTAAACTACCTTATGACATGCTTATTGTGGACGAAATAAGCTATTTAAAAAATACTCGTACACAAAGATTTAAGTCTTTAAGCCCTTTATTAGATCACTTTCCTAGACGAATTGGATTAACAGGATCTCCAGCATCTAATGGATTAATGGATATATTTGGGCCACAGCTTGTAATTGACCGTGGAGCCACGTTTGGTAAATATGTAACACACTTTAGAGCAAACTACTTCTATCCTAGTGGGTATGGCGGTTATACATGGGCTTTACAAACAGGTGCCGAAGAACGAATTTATGAAGCATTGGCTGATAAAGTATTAAGAATGTCGGCTGAAGACTATCTAGAACTACCTGAGCTAATCACCAATAAAGTATATGTGGATCTTCCGCCTGAAGCATTTAAGAAGTATAAAGAGCTTGAAGACAAGCTATTACTTGATATAGAAAGTGGCCAAGTTACTGCATCTACAGCAGCAGTTGCTATTGGTAAATGCCAGCAAATTTCTAATGGGGCAGTCTATTTAGACGGATCAGAGCGCGAAGTACAGCATATACACGATGCCAAACTGGAAGCGGTGATTGATATAGTAGAAGAATTATCAGGGCAGCCATGCTTGATTGGCTACCATTTTAAGCATGATTTAGACAGACTTAAGAAAGCATTTCCATCGGCGCCAGTGATTGGATCAGGAGTTTCAGGTGATAAGCTAACTAAGATTATTAATGTATGGAATGAAGGTAAAACTCCTGTGCTTCTTGCCCATCCACAATCTGCAGGGCATGGCTTAAACTTACAAGGAGCTGGTCATGCTGTGATCTGGTTTAGTAATACTTGGTCCTTAGAAATCTATGAGCAGTTTGTAAGACGACTCTACCGTCAAGGACAAAGAAATAACATTATCATTCACCAGATTATTGGTAGAAAAACTATTGATGAAGCTATTATTAAAGCAATTGAAGGTAAAGATAAGACGCAACAAAGTCTTATGAATGCAGTTAAAGCATATGCAAAAGAAAAATAAGTGTTTACTTATAAGTAAACACATGGTACAATGATTTGTTGTTAACTAAAAAGGATAAATCATGAATCAAGCAGATAAAGATGCACAAAAATGGATGGAAGCCAATGCAAAATGGCAACAACGAGAACTATACAAAGCCAAAGAAACAGGCCAACTTCACTATATCAGTCAGCATGGCGATGTTGTGATGTATAACCCAAAAGATGCACAAGATCTTTTAATCAATATAGCAAAACAACTTGGAGAAAACAATGCTGGATAACTTATATGTGTATATAGCAGCCCCGTTTTTTAATGAAACTCAAATCAGACGTTTAGAGTTTGTTAAAGAGATTCTAGAAGATAAACAAATTCCTTTTTTCAGCCCTAAAGATGAAAGTTTGTTTATGCCTGGTATTACAACCCCTGAAGAAGTCTTTGCATCTAACATGGCTGCATTGGATAAAACGACTTTATTGGTCTGTATTACTGATGACAAAGACACAGGCACAATCTTTGAAGCAGGCTATTGTAGTGCAAAGAATATTCCGATTATCTATCTTTGGACAACGGCACAAAAAGGTCAAAAATTCAATATTATGTTAGCTGCATCTGGATCAGTATGCACTTCATATACTCAGCTTCGTGATGCATTAGAAGATGTGTTGGAAACTCAGCGCTTTACTCGTAAGGATTGGTCTAAAGAGGCTATTGACTATGAATGAAAAAGACCTAGACTTCTTTATGAGAAGTTATTCATTAGAGCACACAAAACGATACTCTATGAAACCTGTAGTTCATCCAGAATCCGTAGCTACTCATAGTTTCTTTGTAGCTCTTGGTGTTTTAATGATGTCTAAAGAATATGAATTTGATGTTGATATAGCATTAAAGATTGCTTTATGCCATGATTTAGCAGAGATGGAAATATCAGATGTTAACCATCTCGTCAAAAAGAATTACCCACATGTTGCCGATGCACTTAAAGATGCAGAAGCACAGATAGTAGAAAACTTTCCAGAACAGGTACGTGAATTCTGTGATATGTACCATAATGATACACCAGAAGCATTGGTGGTTCATTATTGTGATGCACTTCAATGTCTACAATATGCCGATAATGAAATCAAAATGGGCAATACTGGTTATATGGTAGATGTATACACCAATAGTGCAAAGCGCATGGCTGTGCTAGCTCATAAACTGGAGGCATACAAAGTATGAACAATGAACCAGTAGCGTGGATGACAGAAAATGGATATTTAATTACTAAAGATGAAAATCTTGCAAATATTATTAAAGAAAAAGGTGAAGAACCAATTATTCCACTCTACACCCATCCAGCAAAGACACTAACAGATGAGGAAATAGAGCAAGTGCGTATAGCGATTATGGGGATAGCGTATTGGTGTGCTGATGAAAATATGCCAGAAGCCTATAACGCAGTGAAAGTGTGTTGTGGTGAAGTGTTAGAAATACTAAGAAAGGCACAAGAGAAATGAATAAGTTAGATTGCAAAGACAAAGGATTGTTATTGGCTATTGCTATGTATTTTATTGGAATTATCAATGCTTATTTGATATGGGGTGTTAAATGAGAAAGGCACAAGAGAAATGATAATAGCGTTCAAAGAAATTCCAATAGGAAAATTTAGTTTGCGGTTTTATAAAACAGACCATGTTTGGACTTGCACAATAAATGAAGATGTATTGAATGAAATTAGAGAATTAACCAGACCGCAAGAAGACTTGTATAACCCTTATGCAGTTCCGCATTTTGTATTAAATCCACCAACCGAACTGCCAGTTAGTTTTATTGCTGAAGAAAAGGCACAAGAGAAATGAACAATGAACCAGTAGCGTGGATGGTAGATGGTGTGCTTTTTACTAGCTTGGGTGCAGCATTAAACATATCTTTTGATATTGAACAGCCTTGTATTCCACTCTACACCCACCCAGCAAAGGCACTAACAGAACAAGACTTGGATAAATTGGTTAAAGATGCTGAAGAAAGCGGTTATATGGATATGTATATAACAGGTCTTATTGATGGATTTAATAATGCTAGAGAAATACTAAAAAAGGCACAAGAGAAATGAATGGTAACGATTTAACAATCAACCGAGATATGAGCCAATACACAATCTTGAAATCTCCTGAGCCTATTGGATGGTGGCAGATTACACCTACCGTAGAAGGCGGTTGGTCAACAAGATTTGCGGTATATGCGCCATTAAACCCAACTCACATTAAAAACACAGAAGAATTGCTTGGTTGGAAATGGATTGCAGAAAAGGCACAAGAGAAATGACTACATTTTGGAGCAGAGTAACGATAACTATTTTAAGTATTATTGTAATTTTTCAGTCTTTTATGATGATTATTGCTAATAAACATTGTTAAGAAAGGCACAAGAGAAATGACAACCACTGATCAAGTCATTAAAGAACGTGGTGAAGTTTATGGCGACTTTTTTGAAGGAATTACATTGGAAGCTCAAATCATTCAGCTATTAAAAGACCGTTATAAGCATCATTATGGCCTTGAAATGGGATTGGTTTATCAAATGTATTTTTCTAAGATAGCCATGAAATTATCTAGATTAGCTGTTACACCAGACCATGTGGATAGTTGGCGAGATATTGCCGGTTATGCACGCCTTGTTGAATTACACTTACTAAAGAGAGTAGAAAATGCCAAAAATCCATAAATCAGAAATGAAAAATCTTCAGCCAATGCATACAACACTGAAGTTTGGTAAAAAGACAGAACCAATCCAGTTCATGAATCAATTAGAATGTATTGATGTTAAACTAGTTCATGCACCTACAGTTGCAGAGTTTAGAAAAACTATATCCGTCTTTTTATTAAATACATGGAATGACAAGATCCAATGGGACTTTCCAGAGGATCAAATTGACCAAACCATTGATGAGCTATTCCGTTATGAACTGCTACCTACTGCCATGGAGACGATCAACATTACTTGGTCGGTTAATGGTATGGATATGATTGATACAACTCATTTAATACGCCATCGTCTGTTTAGTTTTGCGGCCCAAGTTCATGGTGACAGGGATATGCGAGATGACAGAGTAATGGTTAAACCGGGGATTATGGCAAATGCTGATTTTTTCGAAAGATACAAACAAATTACTACAATGGCTCGTGATCTCTATGTTGACATGCTTGATAGTGGTCTTGTTCATGGCCTTGATACCCGTACTATTATGCCTCGCAATTTTGAACACTTTTATATGGTACGCTGTACAATTAAAGACCTTATTGGTTACTGCATCATGCGCGGTGATGAACAGATTCAAACAACAGTAGATAACATTATTGCCATGAAACTATGGTTAGAAGTATTAAAAGTCTATCCATTCTTAAAAGGATTGGTTGATTTCCGTAAACCTGATGCTTTCTATCAACGTCAATCTGCCAAAGGTAAAACCAATATATTCCCACCAAATAAGAAGAATGATAATTTTGATTGGTGTGAAGATCAGTTCTACCATCCAATCGGTCGTGATGAATTCCCAGGCAGTGAGACTTATTTAAGAATCAGGGAAGACTTGTTAAAACAAATTGATGCTATTGAAATGAGGCATATCCATGGCAAATAAGAACTGGGCAGCTATTAAATTTAATCTTAGTCATATGACTAAACAGCAACGATTTAATTACTTTAAGTACTTTAGGTTACAACGTCCTCGATGGTCTGACCATCTCATGGATGCTTTGTATTTAGTAGTTGTTGACTTACAGTCTCAGTCTCATGCAGCTCGGTTATTTGGTATGCATAAGCAAGAAGTTAATCGAGCAGTTAAAAAGTATCAGACTTACTTAGGTGGATAAAGCTTATCATGCAAGTATTCACCTAACTCATACCCCATATATGGGACCTGCGCAAGAGCACCTACAGCTCTTGTCGCAGGATGAGGAAATGCTCCGATCACTCCACCTGTACCACTTAACATTTCTAAAGCACCTTTAAGCTTTTGGCCTTCATTGTAGTGTTGCATGCCTGCAAATGTTTGAGGACCACCTAAACCTGCACTTAATGCTGGAGCTGCATACTTAAGACCAGGAGTTTTGTTAATAAAATTATTCACTTCTCCAAGAGCTTCCATTGCTTTATCCGCATAAGGAACTTTTTCAGATAAAAATTGTTGAACAGTAGATGCAGATGGTGTCTTAGCTTTTAGTCTTTGCTCAATTTCAGCACGTTCAATTGCTAAATCATTTAATCGCTTTTGTAAATTAGTTACATTAGAGGGCACAGCTTTCTTCATTTTCTCTAATTCAGCTGCTGACTGAGCTGCAATCTTTTGGTGTGTATCTCTTAATTGCTGTGCTGCTATATAATTTCTAGCAGCTGCTGCTTTAGCAGCTTCTTGCTCTTTGGTCAGAATTGGTGCAACATCACCTTGACCTTGCACCCAAATGCCTGAATTTGTGAGGTTATACCCAGGCGGTCTGTCTTTAGCAAGCCTAGATAATTGGCCTGCTTCTGATACAGTAGTTTCTGCTGCGCCTGTTGGTGTTCCTGTAGCTGCTGATGTAGGAATCCACTTTTGACCTGCTCCTTCAGGAGGAATAGCATCTAACTGTTGTGCATGCTCGGTAGCTTGTGCTAACATGTCTTCTGCATTTTTTAATGCTTCTAACTTATCCATGTGTAACTGATGAGCAGTGTCAAATGTAGATGCATGCTCAGTTCTTGCCATGTCAAGTAAGTCTGCTGCTTTATTGTGCGCTGCAATTTTACCTGACAAAGCTTCTTGATCTTTAAGAAAATCAGGTGCTAGATTATATGGCTGAGGACCATACTTAGCAGCAGCTGTACCGACAGCAGCACCTCCTAATGCAGGACCTAAATAATCAGCAGGTGCGCCTGTAACAGTAACAGATGCATTAGATGATGGCTTGTCATAAGTAATATTACTGTATGGGCTATTATTAATCTTATCAGATGCATCAGGTGAAGTAATAGGCGTATCGCCTAATGTAACGGTATCATACGGATTGTATTGTTTTGTGTCTGCCATATTAACCTCTATTGTTCACCATAGAATTTGTTTACTTTTTCAATGTGTTCTCTGTGCCGTTGCGGCAAGTCTTTTAAGTATGTATCACTTAGAATAAATGCACGAGGATCGGCAGGTTGATTCTTTTGTAATGACTGTCTTTGAAAGTTAGTCCATTCATTTTGAGCATCTAGTAATGCTGCATTATCCACTTGACGCCTTGTTGCCCAACCACCAATAAACTTAGGCAGCTGATTCATATTAGCATTTAGTGCTGATAACTGTTGGTCTTGATAGTTAGTCACGCGTGATCCACCAAATGCCTTAGTCTTATTGGCAATAATGTTATTAATCACCTGTTGCGCAATGATCTGTTGTGCTTTAGCAGCAGCTACTTTTTGATCCGGACTTAAGTTTAAGTTCTGATATACTGGCTCAAAGTTTACACCAACACCAGCATGAATACTACCTGCAGTAACATTCATGCCTTCTTTAAACTGTTGAATAGCAACCTTCGTAGCTGCTTGAGCATAAGTTTCACCACCTTGCAATTGCAACGGTGCAAAGATCTTATTAGCATCAGGTCTAGCTGCAATCTTCTTCAGCTCATTTAAATCAGAGTTTGAAGCTGTTAAACTGTCAGTATCAATCTTACTTAATCCAGATGCCACTTCTGCTGCATCTTTAATTTGCGGTGCTTCAATTTCTTTCTTACGAGCATTAAACTGTTCTTGAGTTTCATCAGGGCGTTGTACTAATGTGCCACTAATTACTGTTGGCTTTGCTGCTGTTACAGAAGCAAGCTCCCAATGATTAGGATCTCGATCCGGCATAGGCTGTTTATAGCCATTGTCTTCTAACCATTGACGGCCTTGTGGTGTAAGACTCTTAGAATCAACATCCAATGCAGCACCTTTTTCATGCATACTGGTTCCTGGTTTAGCAACAGGTAGCCCATTTGGCTGAATTCCAGGAGTACCATTTGCCACACTATCAGCATATAACTTCTCATTAGAGCCAAGACCACGAATTACAGGAACGCCTGCATTCTTAGCAGCGATTGCAGGATCTTCTACTAAAGACTGTGCATTATTGCTATGAGGCCCAGGAATACCGAGCATATTTCTATATGCATCTATATTAGCAGTAAACTCTTTCTTTTGGTCTGGACTCATATTAGCAGTTGCTTTTGACATATCAACGCCTGAGTCAAGAAGTTTAATGGCATTTTCCATTTGCTTTTGCTCAACATCAATGCCTGCTTTTAAGGCAGCCCCTGCATCTTTGTCGTAATACATTAATGCTGCTAGTTGCTTACCATTGGCAAGACGGCTAATACCTGCAGGTACGTTGCCTGATTCTAATGACTGTCTTGCAGTGGATGGATCAGTCCCTAAAATACTGCCTAGAATCTTATTACCTTGCAGCTGTCTGCCAACTTGGTATTGCTTACCTAGAATCTCGGCTTTCATCTGTGCTACTGGTAATTCTTCTTGTCTTTGTCTTTCGACTTGTTGGCCTACTACATCAGCTGCATTTCCAATTGCTTCACCTGCATTTCCTGTGCGACCAGGTTTTAGCAATGCACCAGCCACACTAAACCAGTTCATTGGCTGGCTTGTACGTTGATTCAGAGTTTCATTAATTTTATTTAAGGCATCGATATATTTTGATGAATAGTCTTCATCTCCGCCAATTTCTGTAGGTACTGGAGCATCTTTTAATGCATTTAGTGGTGATGTTGCCATAACTTAACCTTTAATTAAATGCACAGCATGAATAATAACAAGCTATGTTACCGCCGGTAGGTGTCGGACCATAGTTACCGCATGCGCCTGAAACGGCATTCGGTGGAATGCAAGGAGTTGGGCCACATACGCCTGGCTGAGGATTAGTAGAATTGTTCTTACCAAATAAGTAATTTGATATAGAGCATACTGCTTTTGATGCGCCTGTGCCAATTGCTTTTCCAAGAGCTGTACAACTGATACCAGCTGCTAATGCTCCCATACCCGCAATTTGTTGTAATGGGGATGCTGCATAAGCACCAGGAATTGGGCCTGTATATGATGATGCAGATGATGTAGGCATTGTATAACCACGTAACAATGCCGACTCATTGGTTAGTTGCTGTAATGGAAATAATTGTTGATTCTGTGCAATGGTTTGTTGTTGAGCGCCTAATGTAGAAAGCGCATTCACGCAACCAATACCTAAATTCTGCTGTGTTGTAGCCAAGTTTTCAAGTGTATTAGCAGCTGCTAGCTTATTGGCTTGGCATTGCTGTAATGCTTGCTCTTGTAACTGTGTAATTCCTAAGTCTGCATTAGATAAATTTTGTGCTAATGCACCAGCACCTCTAGTCGATCCAAACTGTCCGGCGCCAACTATGCCTGCAGTTGTCTGTGGTGCCAAGTTCATAGCAATATTAGACTGACCATAATTACCAACAGCACATGCTAAATTGGTTCCTTTAACTTGATTAGCAGCACAAATTGCAGAATTTAATGTGGGTTGATAATTGCCTGCATTCTTAGCAACTTGGCAAAATGCTTGTTGCTGCAATGGCTGAGCACCAACGTACTGAGCATTTTGAGCAGCTTGCTGACCTTGACTTGCTAAATTACTTAAATAGCAAGTATAAAACTGAGGAGCAGCTGTTGCTGATGTCTGCGTAGTCGTAATATTAGGAAGGGCAGCCCCTTGAGTAAATGTGCCTCCTTGTGGTGATCCTGCAGTTACGCCAATACAAGGAACTGCAGGTGATGCTGATGGTAGTGCCATAATTAACCTTTCGAATGCCGTTTAAGCGCTTCTTTCATATATGCCAGTGGTGATGCTTTTGGTGGTATTTTGTCAGAAGCTGCTGATCGTTTATGCTCACGTAAAGACTCTCTAAAATGGTCTAAAAGTTTGGCGCCAGCATCACTAGAACCGTTACCCAAAGCAGCAACAGTATCGGCGTCAAAAACATACTCACCGTCAGCCAGCATAGCAGGGATATCGTCAGATTGTCCATCACCTTTGCCTTTTACATAATGCCCAGTGGCACCAGTAATGAATTCTGGTACATGTTCTCTATGTTCACCATTCTCTTCATGCTGTGCGCCACCTGCTTTTTGTCCACTGAGTAATTTTAATCCGGAATTCATAAGCGCGCCAGATCTATTTCTTTGATTCTGATCTTGGAATCTTTGGAGAATGTCGGCCTGACTACCACCTTCTGCAGCTACTGGATAACCCGGTGAAGGGTTCGATGTACCTAGACCGCCTAGCATTGTTTGATATAAAGCAGCATACGGATTAGGCTGTGCTGATGCACTCATAGCTTGAGTAGGCATACCAGTAGGATCGCCTACTCGTAAGTTTGTAGCTGCTAATGTCTGAGGTGCAGTAGCTGATTGAGACTCAGGTGTTCCGTTTAAATTCTCTAACTGTGTCAATGGTTTAAGAATATTTGCATTTGTGTTATAAACAGGAGCAGCTGCTAATCCGGCACTCTGTAATGGAGTAGGTAAAGCACCACCGCCACCTGAAGATCCACTTCCTGAAGATCCACCAACCATGCTTGCACCTGATGAAGTCAGAGCACTTCCTACATTGGACTGTGCTTTTGCGCCTCTACTAGGTGCACAAGGTGAAAATAAGCCTGCAAGAACTTGTTTGCCTAGCGTTGTAGCAGCAGTTGTACCTGCAGCTTTTAATGCAGCTTGTGCAGCAGCACATGTTCCACTGGCATTATATGGTCCACAATAAGGAGCACTATAACAGTGAACAGGAGCAGGCTGACATGTAGGAGGTGTAGGTGTGCATGTAGGAGGTTCAGGTGCACAAGGTACTGCACCACAACCTGGAGTACTTGTAGGCCCACAACTAGGCCCACAGAAAGGATTTAAACAGCCAATACAACAAGGTAGTAAACAGCTAATACCTGGCATGCACACACCTACAACGCAATCAACAATACAGCTAACAATAGGTACACAAACGACGCAACTCATAATTTACTCCGTAATAAGATATGTTGTTTCAAAAAGACTTGCGCCTATTCTTTCCAATATCGGACTAAAGTCCATAAATGGTTTTACATGTAAAAATATTCTAGAAGGTTTTCTCTTCTTAATTTCTTCTACAGACCATTTAATAAACTTCATTCCTAATATGCCTTTTCTATAATCAGATCTTAAAAATAAAGCATTTGAATTTGCAACAAGAGTGTCAGAAAATTGCATTGGCTTATTAATAATCCATGTACTATAACCAATCATTTTGCCGTCATCTCTCACTGTATGTATTTCCAAAATATCTTTATCATATAACTGACTATATGCTTTTAAATTTAATTTTAACTGCATCACTTCTTTTTGCGTTACTAGTTCTTCATAATGCTGAAGAATTAACTCATTTGCTTCTTGTTCCCATATGCTAAATGTTTCAACTTGTTCTTTCTGAAATGTAATCATTTTCCTAATATTTGTGCATGTACTTTACCATCAGGCTCCCCAGTCCAATTTAACACTACTGAATCAGGCTCTTTTTCTTTCCAATGCTCAAAACTTAAAAATGCACCGCCTTCTTTAAATGTTCTAACAGAATGTAGCATACCATCAGGTGCATCGGCAGACTTACCTAATAGCATATGTGCCCCGTTCTCTTTAGCTTTTTGAAATTCAGACAAATCAGGAAATGTTCCATCTTCTAGTCCAAATTCTAGATTGCCGCCTAAATAAATAAAAGTAGAATCTACTCCTGGGTGAGAATGAAATGGAGCAGTACTATTAGGTTTAAGTATGTACAGCTCAATTTGAAATGCATCTTCTCTATATAAACAAAGAGAATAAGCTAAATCTGTAATAAATGATGCTTGATCAAACGGAGGACGTAATGGTCGACTCTTTAACCACCATTGTTTAAATTCAGTAACATTAGACCACATGATTAACCTCTATTGTTTTTGCATGCATTGGTCCTACATATTCACCTTCCCAGTGCGTAGTTACTGATGATGGATTGTCTTTTAACCAATGCTCAAAAATTAAAAATGAGCCGCCTCTTGATCCAGTTTTCAATGCATGAGGTGTTCCATTGTTCTTATCAGCAGTCTTTCCTAATAGCATATGCGACCTATCTTGTTTCGGGTATTGATATGCGGATAAATCAGCAAAATTACCTTGGCTGTCTGAAAAAGATAAGTCACCTGTTAAATACATAGATATTGATTCTACATTTGGATGACTGTGCATTGGAGACTCAGTATTAGGTTTACATACATATAGCTCTACTTGATATTGTCCTTCTCTGTATAAGCACAAAGAATATGCAATGTCAGTTGTATGAATACAATTCTTAAATGGAGGACGAAACGGTCTTCCTGACTTAATCCACCAATCTTTAAATTGTTCTACAGTTTTAGCCATTATAAAATGATTGCCAATTTTGAAGGACTTTGTGGAGATCTCATAACATGAGCATGATTTGACTGTAAAGCTTGCATTACTTTAGGGTTCTTAGAAGATGTATGAAGCACTTTAATTCCGTGCTTTCTAGCTAAGTCTAAAAAATACTTAATTGCGCTGGATAAAACCAATGGCGCATCGATTGTAATAAAGTGCACGTCGGCATTATGATCATCAATTCTTTTTAAGTACATTAATGTATCATGCTTTTGTAGTAAATTAGCATCATGCTCATGTATATGCTTTCTTAGCTTGGCTAAGATTACATTAGAGTTCATGCCTTTACGGCCAGTTTCATACGCGATAATTTGTTCTGGTGTCATTTTAAAGTTGCCTTGTATCTACATTCATAATACCTACTAATGATTCAGCCCATTGATACCATTCATCAAAACCTCTTGGATCAGGTACAGCAGAGTTTACAAAATATCCAATACCTTGCATACCATCTGCCCAGTCTCTCCATTTATCTTCAGACACTGTGCCTAGCTGATTTGCTGCAAACAAATCAGCCATTCTGGAACACCAATAGTCCCATGTTAGTCCGCGTGGATCATAGACTACCATTATGGGTTACCTGTAGAGCGTTCATCACCAATATCAGCGCTTAATAGAACATTACCTAGCTGATAGTTTCCGCCTTCTGTATTACTTGTAAAGCGAAGTCTCATTTCACGTCTTTGTTCACGCATATCAATCTTTAAAGTGTCAGGATCAAATGTATAAGGCGCAGTGGTAATATCTGTATCATCTGCATAGCCTCTACCTGTGACTGTTACACTCATTTGTCCAGATTGTACAAAGTCAGGTTCTATACGTTCTAAGCGAATCCATTTATTTGGTCCTGTTATGGATGCTTGCCCAGGACCACCTCTTACCCAACCAATACTATTTGTTTCAAAATACGATTCAACAGCATTTACTGTGCTTAAAAAGATTTCATCAGTGCCAATTTCATGCTGCCATAATGTGTATGTACCTGCAATATTCTGCACATTCTCTGCCCAAATAGGATAACGGAATACTTCAGAGAACACACCTGCTGATCGATTTGCTGCAGGAGCAAAACCAGCATCATACCAAGTCTTTTCACGTACATTATAGATAATGGCATTGTTACACTCGGTAGAATCACCTGCAGGATAGAACCACCAGATCTCACCCCAACGAGGAATCTTCATTGCCCAAACTTTTTGTCGCTGCGTATAGTTCAAGTTATCAAAGAAATAGTTTTGATTTGTAGTGTTAGGAATTTCTTGTACAACACCGTTATACATTAAGAATCGATCTACACCACACCAATAGAATATACCATCATACTCAATAACACAAGAACTAGACATAATGGATGTCTGTGTGCTAATAATGTCATAACGCCAATACAATACAGATGATCCTACAGTGGTAGGACTATATGACACACGTGTAAGCTGATCAAGTGACCAGAATAAACCAGAAGGCGATGTAGTTCCGCCTCTAAGTGCCATGCCTTTAACTACTTTTGTGCTTGACACATTGTTTGAGTTAGCATCAGCACCTGTCCAGTTTGTAAAGTCACCTGCTGAGTTATTTTGAATTAAGCCATTGTTTCCATACACAAAAAGGTATGGATAAATCATGCAAGCTCCGCCTGACACAGAGATATTATTATCAAATGTCAATGTTTGTGTACCTGAACCACCGCCACTACTTAAAGTCACAGTGGTAGTAGAACCTGTAATCGATACTAGTGTCACTACCGTATTTGCAGGTAAGCTAGCACCTGTTACTGTCTGACCTAGTCCGATTTTATAGTTGGCAGAGCTAATAACAAATGATGTACCAGTTAATGTTCCAGTGGCTGTAAAGACGCCAACTTTGGACAAAGCTCCATATGGAAAATCACCTGACAGTACAGGGACGTTAATAGTGCTATCAATATCAGTTAGATTTTGACCTGGGTGTGCAACCACTTGAAGCTGACCTGATCCATTAGAGTTATAACCAATATCAAACTGCCATAAGTTATTCTCATTTGCTGTAAAGTTATTTAATGTAATATTAATCGGGCCTGAGCCTACACCATCATCATTATCAGTTTGCCAAGCTTGTAAATAATTTTGTGAACCTGAATAGACATAGTTTAGACCTTGCTGTGATTGCATGGTCATACCACGACTTACTTCAAGCGCGCTTAAAAAGATGCCTTTGTACCCACCTATCTTACGAGGACGACCGCGCTGAAATCTGACCCATTGCCCATCAACGTACATCGGTGAGTCAAACTGAGTACCATCTCGCTGAATTCCTGCAGGAATATTGAGGGAAATAACATTAGTGGTCAAAATGTCCCTCCACTAATGCCATTAAATACATGTAATCCGGTAGAGTCTAAATACCCAGCTTCTGTATTTCCAATAACAAAACCTAATGTTCCAGTAGACGGTAAATAAATACCAGTATTTAGATCGCCGGTAAACTTCAAAGAAGGAACTGCCGTAGAGCCATTGCCTAAAGTCAATGAAGTGATTGAGCTAACTGCTCCTGAAGTCGCATTATAAACATTAGTACCATCACAAATTAGAATCACACTAGTTGATTGAGGCACAGTAACAGTTGCACCACCGACTGATACAGTTTTAAATGTTAAGTTAAATGAGCCAGTTGTATTATTGGTAACTGAATATAGCTGAACAGTAGAAGGTAGAATAATAATTTGATTTGATGTTAAGTTACCGCTAAACTCTTGAATTAAGTTAGATGCTTGTGCATTAGTCTCAGTCAGTGTTCCACCGGAGACTACAAGTGCTAACTGTGTAAATGCAAACTGAGTAGCTTGTCCGTAACCAAAGCTGTTAAATCCCGAACCATTACACACAACCACAAATGACTCAGAAATTTGTAATTGCTTAGATGTATTACCATCTATTGTGTCAGTACCTTGCAATCCAATGTTCAGAATTCCTGTACCGTCATTGGCAATCATCACAAACCAGCCATTGCCAACAGATGCTGAAGGAGGAAGTGTTATGGTTCCTGCACCACTTGACCAAACTACAAACTCAGCTCGATTAGTGGCATCAAGAGTCTGATTTGCATAATAGTTGGTCGTAACATACTGCTGATTCAGCGTTGTTGTAATAGGATATAGACCATATCCAGAAAGAGCTGAAGCATTAGCAGATGATGTGCCTGCACCAAAAGTAATAGTTGCCCATGTACCATTGGAGGTTGTATTATCGGTTAAGTAGATGTATTCTGCAATGCCAGAAGCAATGTTAATAATGGTTCCGCCACTATTATTTGTGACAGTAAATGAGTTTGACCCAATATTACGAATAATAACAGCTTCACCTACAGAGACTTGAGTAGCTACTGGCAGCAACAAATCTAAACCACCTATAGTGGCAGTTACTTCTATAATATTTGCAGTCGTAAGTGAAGAACTTGTACCATTTATAGGCCACTGTAATGTGGTGTTTGTTGATATGGTTAATGATTCATAAGATACCTGAGCAGGTGATACAGTCTGCCCAGTGAATGGATTTGTATATGTGGTCATAATTAACTATCCTGAGCAATTGCTTGACGGTCAGCAATACGAAGCTGATCTTCCAACTTGAGAGCTTGCATTCCTTCAGTATATTTCTGTTGAAATATTTGTCTTTGGTCATTCTTTAAAAATGGCATTGCTTGAAGCAGCGTACCATATAGCATCACATTTGGTGCATTCTGTGTGATCCAGTTTGTCTGGTTTGATGAAGACAAAGGCGGAATCCTCTCATAGTAAAGAACTTCAAATGTGTATGCCTGATCAGGCGTAGGAGCGACTAACCAGTTGTCATAATTATAATCACAATAGTATAAAGGAACACTAGTTGCGCCACTAGTTGGGGCATAATTTCTTAAATATTCATACTTACGAAGATATACAGGCTGCTTCACACCTGCATTGGTAATGTTAAACGATGTGGTTTTTCTCCATCTTGCTGGCTTAGGAATAACAGGATTACCTGCATTCATAGTACTTTCTACTACACTTAATTGACCAAGTGTTTTGATTTCTTGTGCAATTTCAAACTCAGCCAGCATAATGAACTGAGGAATCTGATTAACAACAGCTGTATCATTCCGCTCTAAGTACTGAGTGACATCAGTAATTAGACTATTGTAAGTCATTGCCGCTGCTGCGGTACATGCGGGAGTACAGGAGGTAGCCATTTTTTATCCTAACATATTACTAGCATTAACACGAGCTTCATCAACTCGTTTTAACCAACCATTGCCAAAAGTAGCAAAAGTCGGTAATGATTCATAAAACTGCTTCTTAGCATCTGAGAACCTAGCAATTAGTTCTGTTTTATCCATGACATCAATGGTCTGAATTGTGACAGGGCCAACAGCACCATCTTCAGGCAGACCAAGAGCTCTTTGTAGTATTTTGACAGACCGCCCTGGGCCTGAGTTTACTGCAAAATCAAATACAAGGTAGTCAATGCCAGAAGGTAAGTCATCGCATTTACAAGCATCCCAATATTTCTTTTCATATAAAGGGGCAACATCATCTCTTGTAAGAGATCGCATTTCTTTTTCATTAGTGTTTCTGCCTTTAAAGCTTGCCCATGTGTTTGCAGTTACGCCTAAGTTGGTCATGCCGCCTGGGTCTTTTGGGTTGTTAACAAACCCACCTTCTGACTTAAGCACTAAGTCTAATGAATGATCAAAGTTCTCGGTCATTTAGTCACCATTAAAGCATTATATTTATTAATCACATCATTCCGCTCTATTTCTGAGGTTTGGCATTGTCTTGCAAATCCGATAAGAACTTCTGCATCTGATTCAAGTAATCTGAGTCCTTGATTTGATATTGCAAGGGAGGTGGGTTTACCATCTGCGGTGTGGGTGTTCCGCAAGCCTCTAAGCTCAGCAATAGCGTCATCATAACGAGTTTGGAGGTCATCTTTGTCCTTTTGTGTTTGTTGGCTAATCATAGCTTGGTCATTGACCACTTTATTTTGTACTTCAACCACATGCTGCACAGCTTCTAACTTTTCTTTTTCAGAATAATAGCCATCAACTCTATGAGTAATGAATGCAGTGCCAAGTGCTATGGCAATATAGATATAAGTGGAAATAGGTAGCGGAAACATTATTTTTTCGTAGTAATAGTGTCAGAACCTTTAGTAACTGTTACTTTATCTCCATCAACGCTTACTGACATTGGAGGTTCTTTTTCAGCAAGATGATCTAAACGCTGAATAAGTTGTTGTATAACTTGAAACTCTGGCTTTTCTTCTTTTTCGGTAGTACCAGCAACACCATTCATCATATTGATAATAGCCATTAATGCACTACCAGCCATACCAATAACTGCGGCAATTTTTGCTGAATCTAAAAAAATACTTGCACCAACAGAAATAAGAATAATTGCAGTAATATAAGCAAGACCATTTTTGCCTATTGATTTACCAGCAACTTCTTTTGCAGTTTCCAATTGATTATCCATTACTATCTCCAGGTTCTGAGTTTTGTTTCATAGCTACAGCAGCCCCACCAGCTCCAGAGACAATGCCTAAAGCTTCTGCAAACTCTGTTAAGCTGATAGACTTGGCTTGAAGTACTTCATATGCAGCAATACAGATAACCGCTATAAACCCAATTAACCAAGTCCAACGACCAATGTCATGAGTTTTATTGTCTTTACCTGTAACAAGATGAGTTAAGAATTCAGGCATTATCCACCTATAAACTTTTCTAACATTTTAGCTGCAAAGTTAGGGCCTAACAGGACAGCAGCAATGACTGCGTATAAAAGATATTCAATTTTTTGCATACGTTTAACACCTTTAGCAAGTGCATCTTGAATACCTTCATAGCGCTCCGCACAAACAGCTTCATGGACCATTAGACGCTTGTCTGTTTCGTTAATTTGTAGTTCTATTGGATCCATGATAAACACTTTATTCAGCTGCAGGTGCGCAAGTAGTTGGTGCTGGAGTGATTGTTACTTCAGATGTATTGTCTTCAGGTAACGTTACTGTTATCTCAGGTGCTGATACAGGTTCCGGCGTTGGTTCTGGTGTTGCATCCGCTGCAGGTGCGCAAACTGGAACCAAAGTAACAGGTGCTGGCACAGGAGTAGTAACAGTCAATGGTGCAGGAGGTGGCACTACTGCATCAGTCACCGGTTGATACTTTGTATATAAATGGTCAATAAACTTTTGAATTTCTTCTTTGGCTTTTGATTCAAAGTTTTCCAAATGTGCTTCAATTTCTTTTAAGAATTGCATGATTACTCCTTAGTAGCTTTAATAGTGATTAGGGATTCTTCTTTATTGATTTCCATATAGCCATAACCGCAGAGAGACCAGTCTTCACCAGTTCTTTCATCGTGGACAGGAACTTCAATTTTGATATGCTTGCATAAAAATTCTTTACCATTTTCAAATACTCTCCATACATGTTCAATTGTTCCTCTGCCTGGTTGTCCTCGTGTTTTGTTGTATCTGACCAAGTACTTGTTCATCATACAATTGTCACCTCTTGCTGAGGAGGCGCTTGTTGCACAGACAGATTCATATGAATAAACTTAAATGGTTTATCATTGTTATGCCGTGAAAAAGAATGTGCTAACCAAGCATTGGTTAAATACAATTTACCAACTTCAGGTTTAAAACTAATATGAGCAGATGCCATACTGATCTTAGAAGGATCCGCTTCTACCATTCCTAATAAGTTCTTACCTACTCGAGGATCAGTAAAGATCATATGCGAACTATTTTCTGGGCAATCTAGAAAATAAAAGCCTACAATTTGCACACCATCATTATGAGCATGCTCTTCCATATTTGATGTTTTATGATGCTCTTGTCCCCACATAGAATGGAAATAAGTAATCTTATCGTCCATCTTATAGCCTTGTGAGTTCAGCACATTCCATGCGGTAGATGCAATATAAGTGCTGAAATCATTTAATCGTGGATCCATATACAAATTTCCTGTCATATAGACAGGATAGAGTGCATTGATTTCTTTTAACTGCTGTTGTTTTTTAATTGCTTCATCAAAAACAGCAAGCACTGACGGTAAAAAGTCAGGCTTGCTGATACTATAAACAGCAGTGGCAAAATGCGCTGAAGTTTCTAAGTTATCTTGCATTATTGAACTGCAGGAGCAGGCTCTGAGGCTACTACATCAGTGGGAACTTCAACAGCTTTAGCCAATGACTCTTCAAGCAATTTAAAGAAGGCTTGTTTGCCTACTTGCATTTGGTCAAGGTTAAAAGCGGTTGAACTAATCTTGCGGTCAAGGTCAATACAATGATTGAACAGCGTTTGTTGCTCCGCTGTTAAGTCCTCATATTGATACTCTTTGTCGTTAATGGTAATGGGGGTCTTTTTGTCGTTTCCCATGTCATTCTCCTAAATGTGCCGTCAAAAAGGGCTGACGGCTTGCCCTAAATTATGCAGCGGGTGTTGGTGTTGCTTGTGTTGCCCAAGGCAGCGGTGTGTTAGATGGTGAAATGGGCGGTGTCACCATTGATGCAATTTGTCCGTCAATATTGGCATAGTAGTTAGCCTGATTGTCAGTAGCTTCGTTAATCCAACCCAATACGATTTGCTCGGTGAGGTTAGCGTAAGGAATAAAGCCTGACTCTTTAGCTTCTTGGGCAAATTGGATATTGCCGTCAATAGAAGCGGTATGAGTGCCGTCTGTGCCAGATACAGTAAATAACACATTAACCACATAATCGGGGTCAGGTGTATTAAGGGTAAACATATTGGTAATAGTTGTTGTGTAAGTTGTTGCCATTTTTATGCTCCTAATTGTGCTTCTAAAGCGGTTACTTTTGCGTTGAGTTCTTGAATAGCTTTAATCATTGCTGGAACTAAAGCTGACGCATCCACTTGCCAAGGTTTATCAATAGAACCATCTTCATTATCAATTCCTTGTGTTACAGCTTCAGGTGCAACATCATTTAATTCTTGAGCAATAAGTCCAAAATCAACTTGTTGTTTATTTGAAATCCAGTCAAAACTGCGAATTTTTACATTTGCTAATTTTGCCAAGCCTGAACCAGCATCAACAATATTTTCTTTTAATCGTTGGTCAGAAGTTGCGTTGTAAAGTGTATTTGTTCCGTTGTAAGTAATAGAACCAACAGCACTAAATGTTGCTCCTGAACCAAAATAATGCAAATATCTTGTTCCAGATGTTCCTTGATTCCATGCTGTAAAACATTGAATTGCTGATGTTGCTGATGTTGAAGAAATGCCAGCACCACTACCAAAAACACCATTAACAAAGAAGGCACCATTACCATCAATTACCATTCTAGGATTACCATCACCATCAGATAACACAATGTAGTTACTTGCTGTACGGATGTCTAGACCGCCTTGGTTGCCTGTATAAGCACCAAGAATTGTATTTTTAGAACCAGTTGAAACTAAATAACCAGAACCTACACCAATAAATGTGTTGTATTGTCCAGTTGTTTGTTGTCCAGCAAAATAACCAACGCCTGTATTTGAAATACTTGTAGTATTACTATAAAAGGCTTGATAACCTACTGCTGTGTTGTTAGATGCGGTGGTGTTGTTTCCAAGTGCTGAATGACCAAGGGCAGTATTATAGCTACCAGTTGTATAAGCACTAGCAAAATAACCTAATGAACCATAACCAATAGCTGTCGAATATGAACCAGTTGTAAGTCCATAACCAGCAGCTAAACCAACTGCCGTATTTTGTGTGCCAGTAGTATTGCTATAACCAGCCTGATAACCTACTGCTGTGTTATTAGATGCGGTGGTGTTTGAAACTAATGCTGCGTAACCTATTGCAGTATTGTTTGCACCAGTTGAATTTGTATATAAAGCGCCATTACCAAATGCGCTGTTGTTTGCACCAGTTGTAGAATATGCTGACTGATATCCTACTGCTGTATTTGCGTTTGATGTGCTATTTGTATATAAAGCACCTAAACCAATTGCAGTATTTTGTGTGCCTGTTGTGTTGGAGTACCCAGCCTGATAACCTACTGCTGTGTTATTAGAGGCGGTGGTGTTGTTATATAAAGCCTGAATTCCTAAAGCAACATTATAAGAACCTGTTGTACTGAAATTCATTGCATTTAAACCCATTGCAATGTTGTATGAGCCAGTTGTGTTAGCTGGCATAGCTCCAGCACCAAAAGCAGAGTTTTGTGTTCCGCTAGTGTTTGCTTTTAAAGCCGTGTAACCAAAAGCGGTATTATAGTTTCCAGTATTTGCATAAAGAGCCTGATAGCCAAAAGCATCAACAGATGAGCCTGTAGTATTGCTGTAAGCTGCTTGATAACCTACTGCTGTGTTATTAGATGCGGTGGTGTTGGCTTGTAGTGCAGAATAACCTAAAGCAGTATTATTTGCACCAGTTGTATTAGCAACTAAAGATTGATAACCTAAAGCAGCATTACTACCACCAGTTGTAGTATTTCCAAGAGAGCTTGTTCCTACGCCTGTGTTTCCACCGCCAGTTGTGTTTCCTCCAAGTGCGCTTGTTCCAACTCCTACATTATTTCCACCAGAAGTTGTAGCTAAACCAGCATTACCACCAACAAAAGTATTATAATCAGCAGTTGAAGCTTTTCCAGCTTGATAACCAATAGCAACTAAATAAGAACCTGTTTGATTGCCGTATCCTGCTTGAAAACCAACGGCTGTATTGTTTCCAGCAGTAATATTACTATACCCAGCTTGATAACCTACTGCGGTGTTATTAGATGCGGTGGTGTTTGAACCCAATGCTCCACCACCTATTGCAATGTTAAATGAACCCGTAGTATTTGTATAAAATGCGTAACCTAATACTGTGTTATCAATACCAGTAGTGGTGGCTGAACCAGCAGAATGACCTACAAAAGTAGATGCGTAGTTATCAGAAGCGGTGTTAAAAGACCTACCAGCAACATAACCAATAGCTGTTAAATTACCGCCTGTAGTATTTACAAACCCAGCTTGATAACCGACAACAGTTAATCTAGTTCCAGTTGTAGTTGATTGACCCGCACCACTACCAACGGCAGTATTTGTAGAGCCTGTTGTGTTTGAGGCAAGTGCGCTATTGCCTAACGCTGTATTTGTACTTACACTTCCAGCACCCTTACCAACAGTAAGACCTGATATAGAAGCATCATTAGCTAATGTTAAGTTGGTTCCGTTAAAGGTCATGTTGGCAGAACCAGCCAATGAGCCGCTAGAGTTGTATTGAACTTGGGTGTTAGAGCCACCTGCAATACCTGCTCCACCTGCTCCAGCTAAAACTGCAATAGCAGAACCAGTGTTGTAGTAAAGTTTTCCGTCGGTGCTGTTTAGTCCCAGCTCACCAACAGCAAGATTCCCAGTAGTCGGAGTTGCCGACGCTGTTGTGCTGTGAAACAGAATAATGGGTGTATAACCTGTCTGTGCCATATTTAATCCTTTTGAGTCATTATATCTTTAAACATTAAAAAGTACCCCCATTGATACCACCTGTAATAGCAGTATTGGTGGCATTGTAAGTAAGACCTGTACTAGTATACTGAGGCTGATTTCCGGTAGCAGCACTCGCATAAGTAATGTAATTCGTAGCACCTGACCCAGCCGTTAGTGCAAGGTTCGTGGCATTTGTTGCATTTGTTGCATTAGTCACTGCTGTTGTGCCAATTACTGATACTACTTGAGCAGCGGTTGCAGCGGTAAATGCAGAAGTGCCATTTCCGTAAGCAAGACCTGTAAGAGTTACAACCCCTGTTCCTCCATTGCCAACTACTAAAGTACCGCCAAGAGTAATTGCACCTGAAGTCGCAGTCGCTGGAGTCAATCCAGTTGTACCACCACTGAATGTAGTCACAGCCACACCACTCAATGTTGACCATTGAGGAGCTGTACCTGATGAAGTCAGAATCTGACCGTTGGTACCGATTGCTAAAGTGTTATACGCGGAAGTGCCATTTCCGTAAACTAATGATCCCGCAGTCAAGCTGGTTAAACCTGTGCCACCGTTAGCTACTGGAGTCGTGCCGAGTAATGACAAAAGTTGAGCAGTAGTAGCTGCGGTAGCATAACCAGTAGTATTGTTAGCATAAACAAAACCAGTCAAACCCCCGATTTGAAGGTTAGTAGTGATTAGGTTTGTAAATGATTCAGTGGTTGAGCCAGGAATCTTCTGCCATGCGCCGTTACTGAATATTGCCCAGTCACCAATGTTCCAGCCTGATACGCCGTTTAAAGTAGTGTTACCAGCAGTCGTTACAACGTAGTAATAACCAGACGTACCCACGCTAGAAGTCAAAGTAGGACTATTGGTGTTGGCGTTCCATGTACCTTGATAGGCGGGAGCATTGCTAGCTTGAGTGCTGATTGAAGTTACTTGACCTTGGGCATTAACTGTCAAAACAGGAATGACGGAAGATGAGCCGTATGTACCGGCTGTAACGCCACTATTTGCAATTGCAATAGTAACCGGTGATGAACCGTTAAAGCTTGTACCAGACAACCCTGTGCCTATTGTTAATGCATTTGTTGTTGATGCGGTAACTGTTGTAGAGCCACCCAAACTGACCGCATTTCCATTAATAGTGATTGAACTATTGGTCAATCCACTATTCGGA
>Ga0214236_1000063_pt1 | contig 52670 bp, 81 predicted proteins | sample TroBogypolimnion_11_FD_153074 | JGI IMG/M metagenome (GOLD analysis project Ga0214236, IMG submission 153074) | Freshwater microbial communities from Trout Bog Lake, WI - 28JUL2008 hypolimnion | ecosystem: Environmental > Aquatic > Freshwater > Lake > Hypolimnion/Profundal zone | place: Trout...
CTATCGTGCTGTGTGATGGTAAGATGACTACGCACGTGTGGCTCACAGGCGACCATGTAGACCAAGCCGTTGATTCATGGATGTTGAAAGACTATAAGAAAGTGGTGAAAGAATGAGTGACATTACAGTTAAAATAGATTTAGGAGTATGGCTAAATAGTAAAGGTCAAGTGCTTCTTTATGTTGGTGAGCACCCCGAAGCAGAAGAGACATTTTCATTACTAGATTTAGTAAAGATGGAAATCAATTCGCATAAGATACTAGGTACGGATACACTTGATAGAGATGATGCTAAGAAGTTTGTGAAGCTAAAGAAGGTATTGACACAATGCTTAGACCATCTTAATCGTGAGATGTCGGAGGCTAAGTGAGCTTTACCATCTATCAAGCAGACGGCTTAAAAGTAATTCAATGGTTTAAGTCCGTTGATGAACTATTAGCCAGCATGTTCACACATCCCCATGACGCTTATCATAGGAACTAACATGAACAGAGAAGATATATTATTGATTATATTCGCAGTATCCTCAGTAATAGATACTGTATTAAATATTTATAAGGAGTTAATAAAATGACAGACGCAGAGTTAATCGCTATACTAAACAGAGGTGGGATTGCTTCTACATTGTATGAAGGAGAAGTAGGAGAAACTAATATGCCTACTTGGAGAAAATTAGCTAAGGAGTTTAGAAACTATTATGAGGTATATTATAACACACAATCTGATTCACGAGACTCTTTCCTTAATGGAGATAATGCCTGAAGTTAATCGAGCTAATACTTATTCACCTGAGCAGATGGATTGTGAGTGGTTTCCTTGGGATTGTGACAATGTATCAGGAGAAGCTCTAGGAGGCGATGAAGAAGAAGATGAGGTGTAGGTATCACCCAGTAGTAGAACGAGTCTTAGAGACCCCTTTAAAGCCTTCTAAACAGCATTGGAGACCCTATGCGCTGTTATTGTTGTAACAACTTGTTGACTGACTATGAGTCAACGATTAAGTCAGTAAACACTAACCAGTTTCTTGACATGTGTTTAACCTGTTTGAAAACTGTCAAGGATGATATACTTTATAAAGACAGAGTAGACTTACTAAGCAGTAGTGATATAGACGATTTAGACATCTATCTAGATGACTTATTAGATGATGAATACTAATATGATAATATTCTTAATAGTAATAATCATCTTAGTAGTATGTATTAAAGAAACAATAACTAAATAGAAACTAAATAGACTATGAGTAATTTAATAAAACATATTCCTTGTGAAGCATGTGGTAGCTCAGATGGTAATTCACTCTGGGATGATAATCATCAGCATTGTTTTGTATGTCTTAATCATATTAAAGGCGATGAAGATTATGTTGCAACTCCGAGAAAGAAAGTTATGATTGAAGTTAAAGGTGAAGTCAAGTCGATACCTGACCGAGGGATTACTCAGGCAACGTGTCAGCACTATGGTGTGGCTCAGGATGGGACTACCCAGACCTATCCCTACGCAAACGAAGAAGGGGCTATCATTGCTTCCAAAGTTCGCCATGTTGATAACAAAAGCTTTGCCATCACTGGTGATTGGAAGCAAGCAGCTCTGTTCGGTCAGTCATTGTTCGCTAAGGCTGGGAAGACTGTAACCATCCACGAAGGTGAGCTAGACGCTCTGGCAGGCTTTCAAATGAGTGGTAGTAAGTATGCTCACGTCTCTGTGCGTAATGGTGCTCAAGCTGCCTTAAAAGACGTTAAACAAGCCTATGAATGGTTAACCTCATTTGAGACAATCTACATCTGCTTTGATGCTGATGAGCCAGGAATGAAAGCTGCAGCCGAAGTCGCTGAAGTTCTCGGACCGAAATGTAAGATTGTTAAACACCTCAACGGATTCAAAGATGCTTGTGATTATCTCAAAGCTGGTAAGTCGGCTGAGTATGTCAAGCAATGGTGGGCAGCAGAGAATTGGACACCTGATGGCATCATCGCTGGTGTTACGTTGTGGGAAGAGATTAACAAGCCAGTAGAGAAAGCTTCGGCAATGTATCCTTGGCCTGGAGTTAATGAACTGACCTACGGTATCCGTCCTGCAGAACTTATCACAGTGTGTGCTGGTTCAGGTTTAGGTAAGTCACAATTTTTACGTGAGATTTTATGGCACTTGATTAAAACTACCAAAGGTAACATCGGCCTGATGTTCATGGAAGAGTCAGTGCGTAAGACTGCACGAAGCATCATGTCGTTGTATTTAAATAAACCGTTGCACCTACCTGATACGGTAGTTTCTGAGGAGGAGTTAAAAGATGCGTTCGATATCACAATGGGCACTGATCGCCTTTACTTTTGGGATAACTTTGGCAGCACTGACATTGACAATGTGGTCAACCGCATTCGGTATTTTGCAAAAGCTACTGATTGTCAGTATGTTTTCCTCGATCATATTAGCATGGTGGTATCGGCTCAAAGTAATGGAGATGAACGCAAGTCAATCGATGAGCTGATGACTAAGCTACGGATGCTGGTGCAAGAGACTGGAGTATCTTTGATTGCTGTCTCACATCTCAAGCGTCCTGAGTCTAAAGGGCATGAGGAAGGGGCTGCAACGTCTTTGTCTCAACTGCGAGGCTCTGGTGCGATTGCTCAGCTCTCTGACATTGTCATCGGCCTTGTGCGTAATGCTCAGCATGATGACCCGATGGAGCGTAACACCACACGAGTCAGTGTGCTCAAGAATCGATTCAGTGGGCTTACCAGTCCCCACTGTGCATCGTTGCTATACAACAAAGATACTGGTAGGATGTTAGAGATACAGGAGGCACTATGAACGCAAATGAACTAGCTGATTTATTAGAAGTAGATAGCTGGTATAAGCTCGTAACTAGAGAAGAAATAGCTACCATGCTCCGCCAGCAAGAGGTAGAAATTGAAAGAATAACAAGTAAGTATGAAGAAATACTCCATGGGCAACAAGTTGAGATAGAAGCGTTGAAAAGACCTAACAACGTAGTAGGTGTACCATGTGATGAGCTAAAGAAGATGCAGGACCGGCTTGCACACCTAGAAAAGATGATTGTCTGGGCTGAAGACATTACTATGACAGGCATTAACTCAACAGATTACGAGAACGGCTTCTGGGACGCAGTAAATTTTGTTAAGACAATACAGTCGCAGCATGGACTTACAGGGATGAACTAATGGCTGATATAACAATGTGTCGTGATGAAACTTGCAAGAAGCGTGAAAGATGCTATCGCTTTACTGCCAAAGCTACACCAGAGTATCAGTCTTACTTTGTGGATAGTCCTAGAGAAGGTAAGGATTGTAAATACTTTAGTGATAACGAAGATAAAACTAAACGATTAAGAAAGAACTGCGAATGAACAATGAACCAGCATTTGCTAGAGCAATACTAAGAAAGGCACAAGAGAAATGAAAACAGTAAAAGTACCAGCAGTAAAAAAATCTAGTGGTAAAGTTGTTAAGGCTAAGTCTAAAAAGCAAAGCCATGACGATTTAGAAACCAAGGGACAACGTGGGTTTATTCTTTCCGATGGTAAGTTTGCTGACCGTGAAGAAGCTGCTAAAGTAGCTAAGAAAGCAAAGCAGATTAAAAGTGGAAAGAAAGAAGTAGATAAGACTAAGAAACTTCATAGTGAAAACTTGAGGAAGAAAAAATGAGACGTGACGGAGGCAAAGGCGATAAGCCAAGACCCGTCCCTGACCGAAAGAAGTTTGAGGATAACTGGGATGCTATCTTTAAAAAGAAACCTGAGAAGAATCCTAAACCACAATGACATTCTTTAAGATTGCCTTTACAATCCTTGGGATTATCTTTACAATAAATTTAGGAAGTGCTTTAGTGGAATACTCTTTAAGAAGTTCTGTGTATGCCTGTGAAGAAGTAACTGCACAAGACCCTATTGATGTGCAAAAGATTTGCAATAGAAGATGGAGAAGAAAATGAGAAAAGTTATAACAATGTTATTACTGTTAGTATCCTGTGCAGCACTCGCTGATGATGGTCCTACTATTGTGACTATGCCTGACGGCAGAACAATGACTTGCTGGAAATTTGGTATAATTGTTTCATGCAATTAGTCTTAGACATAGAAACAAACTTACTTCATGATGTAATTTGGTGCTGTGTTACTCTAAATCGTGATACTGGAGAGATAAAAATATGGAAAGAAAAGGAAGGTTTAAATGAATATGTTAGAGACGCAACTACCATTATCGGTCATAATGTTCTTGCCTTTGATGCCCCTGTTCTTAATCGTGTGTGGGGCACTGAAATCAAAGCTTCCCAGTGTGCTGATACTCTCTTGCTTTCTAGGCTTAGCAATCCTAATCGTGATGGCGGTCACTCACTAGAGGCTTGGGGCAGTGCTGCAGGTCTAGATAAGATTGAGTTCTCAGACTTTGACGGTGGCCTTACAGAAGAGATGGTGACATACTGTATTCGTGACGTAGAGCTAACTAGTAAAGTCTATGACATACTGACTGACGAGATTATCAAGAATAAGATTAGCCCAGAGGCTGTGAAGCTAGAGTATGAAGTACAAGTTATTTTATCGGAGATGGAACGTAATGGATTCAAGCTCGACATACCCTATGCACAGACCTTGCTCTGTACAATTAAGACCGAAATGGCACAGATTGAGGAATCGTTACAGGAGATCTTCCCTCCGATCATTACTGAGAGGACGAGTGAGAAGACTGGAAAACGACTTAAAGATGACGTGGAGGTATTCAACGTTGGGTCTAGGCAGCAGATTGCGAAGCGTCTTATATCGAAGGGATGGAAGCCTGAAAAGACTACCGAGAAAGGCCAGGTCATTGTCGACGAGACAACACTTGAGAACCTTACGATACCTGAAGCGAAACCTATCGCAAGATACTTGACATTACAAAAGAGAGCATCACAGTTAGATTCATGGTTAGAGAAGCTAGGAGAGGATGGTAGAGTTCATGGTAAAGTTATTGGTATGGGTGCTGTTACTGGGAGGGCTACTCACTCAAGCCCTAATATGGCTCAAGTTCCTGCAGTTAGAGCAGTTCTCGGTAAGGAATTCCGTTCGTGTTGGATTGTGGATAAGGGAAACGTCCTCGTTGGTGTGGATCTCTCTGGTATTGAATTGCGTTGTTTCGCTCACTATCTTAACGATTTGGACTATATAAATGAAACAGTCAACGGTGATGTCCACACTAGAAATCAGCAGGCTTTCGGGGTTGAGTCGAGAGACCTTGCGAAGACTGTCTTGTATGCGACTCTCTACGGAGCATCCTCAGCCAAGATCGCTAAAGTTATTGGTGCTTCTCAAAAAGACGGAGCCAAGATTATTAATAACTTCTGTAAAGCAATACCAGCGTATGAGAGGCTTAAATCGAAAGTTGAAAGGATTGCTGAGAAAGGAAGGCTACCTGGCCTTGGTGGTTATCAGCTTACGGTCAGGTCGGCCCATTCGTCGCTTAACACGCTCTTACAAAGTGCAGGGGCTATCATCTCTAAACAGTGGCTTGTTCAAATTAAAAAGAACTTGAAAGCTAAGGGAATTCCCTATAAGCTAGTAGTCTGGTGTCATGATGAAGTGCAGATTGAAACACCAGAACAGTACGGAGAAACAGTAGGACAGCTTGTTGTAAAGGCTGCTAGAGAAGCTGGGGAAATTTTACAATTTAGATGTCGTGTAGGAGCAGAATACAAAATAGGACATAACTGGGCTGAGTGTCATTAGGAGAATAAAATGGCTTTTAAAAATCAATCTTTATTATTTAGAACATTACCAACAGGATGTTATATAGTTGTAAATAAAAAAGTAAATGCTGATGGTTATTTTAGAAAAAGATGGAAAGATGCTTTTGAAATGTTTCATAGATTTATATGGAGAGCACACAACGGAGACATTCCTAAAGGATACGAAATAAATCATAAATGTAATAATAGAGGCTGCTGTAATATTGAGCATCTAGAATGTATAAGCAGGACTGAACATTTGCAAATGACGAACAAATATCGTTATATGGCTCCTTCAGGAAGGCTTATGAAGTAAATGGCAAAAGAAGTAAAAGTATGTTATAATAGCTAGGTAGTACAAATTCACTAAATTAAAGGAAACTAAATTATGAGTACAGGTAAATCAGTAGCAGTTCAGGCAGACATCTATTGGGCTTGCACCCAGACTCCGAACCCCACTTCGGACAAGGAGCAATACACAGTAAACCTGTCTAATCTGTCAGACAAGGCAACAAAGGCTTTAGAAGAGTTAGGTATCACCGTTCACAACAATCCTGAAAAACGTGCAGCAGAAGGCAACTACATCACTTGTAAGAGCAACTACAAGATTGATGCCTTTGACGATAAAGGTGAGTTGATTCCAGCAGATAAGAAGATTGCTAACGGCAGCAAAGCCACAGCGATTGTTTCTTTCTACGAATGGAACTACCGTGGTAAAAAAGGTATTAGTCCTAGCATCCGTAAACTCACAATCAATAACTTGATCGAGTACAAAGGTGCTAACGTTGAAGAATTGGACGACGTACTGTAATGGCACACATCCTTATTGATGGCGATATTATCGGTTATCGTATTGGGTTTTCTACCGAAGAAGAGAACGAAAAGATTGTCATCTCTAGGGTTGCAACGTTTGTAGAAACAATGCTCTGGGAAGATCTCGAAGCTGAGACTTACCAGGGCTTTTTAACTGGCAAGGATAACTTCAGATATGACATCGCAAGAACTGCTCCGTATAAGGGAAATCGCACAGCACCTAAGCCTAAGCATCTCCAACTTATTCGAGATTATCTTATCTCGGCATGGAACTTCTCGGTCTCCGTCGGGCAAGAAGCAGATGATGATATTGCGATAGCTCATACAGCAAGTGATTACAAAACAATCATCGCTAGTATTGACAAAGATTTCTTGCAGCTTCCAGGAAAGCATTGGAACTTTGTTAAGAAAGAGATGGTAGAAGTCTCAGAAGAAGAAGCACTTTTAAACTTTTATTTACAGGTACTCACAGGTGACAGAGTTGATAACATCATTGGTCTCAAAGGCATCGGCCCTGTTAAGGCTAAGCAAAGGCTCGCAGGTTGTCAAAGTGCAGCAGAAATGTATACTGCTTGTGTCGAAGCATACGGTGGCGAAGCAGAACGAGTCCTTGAAAACGCTAGACTGTTATGGCTTAGAAGAGAAGCCAACCAAGTCTGGGAACCTCCCACCAAAGGGTTATAAATGATTCTCCTACTAAACAACCATGGTCATCCTGACGAAAGGTTTAATGAATATGTTCAACGAGCTTCTCAGTTCTATGCTGAGCAATTATTCACTAAACAACTCCTCAGACATCTTGTTATTACTCTTAAGTTTAATAAGCATTTGGATGCTTTTGGCTACAGTAGTATTGAAAAAAGGAACACCAAAGGTGCAGCAAGGGAATTCTTAATTGAACTCCATCCTTACATCAGTGGTGTAGAAATATTAAAAACACTTGCACACGAGTTTGTGCATATTAAACAGTATGTCGAGGGAGATTTAAATGACAGTCAAACGGAGTGGAAAGGTGAAGCCATTGACAGTGATGCAGTGGACTATTATTCACTGCCTTGGGAAATCGAAGCTTTCGGATTGGAAGTCGGACTATTCACTAACTTCGCTAAAAAAGAAGTTCTCTGGAATGTCTTCGAGGGTGTTAGGAATCCCGACGCAGTTGTGGAAGCGGAGCCAATAGGGTGGTTAAATGAAGACAAGCTCAGCAAAACAAAAAGGCCGTCTGTTGCAGCAAGTAGTGAGGGACAAGATACTAGAAAAGTTTCCTCATCTGACGGACAGGGACGTAAGAAGCACGAGCATGGGAGCACAAGGGGAGGACGTACAACTCTCAGAGAGTGGCTTAAAAGCTTTTCCTTTCTCGATTGAGTGCAAAAACCTAGCAAAGATAGCAGTATATAAGTTTTATGAGCAAGCAACAACACATGGTAGTGCAGAGCCTTTAGTAGTAATCAAACAGAACAGAAGTAAACCTTTAGCCATAGTAGATTTAGAACACTTTATTGATTTAGTAGCAGAGATAAATAATTTAAAGATATGGTGCGGTAAGCAGTTATGTGTAATTGAAAGTCAAGAAAAACAATTAAAGGAAAAGAAATGAAAGACAGATTTGATTTAGAGAATGACATTATGAATGTGTGGGCTACTAAGGATCACCTAGATAAGATTATTTGGAGAATGATGGATCATCCTGAAGTACTGTCTGAAGATCAAGTATGGAATCATCTAGAGTCTGTTAAGCAGAGTATTGACTTACATTGTGAAGCGTTGATGGATACATATTGTCAAGTATTCCAATTAAATGAATATGCCACAGCAGAGATGAAAGCACTTCGTGAGCAGGTGTTAAATGGTTTAACTAAAAAAGCTGACAAAGAAGATGCAGACAAAGCTTGGAAAGAAATCTATGCTTGCAAGACACCATGCGGTGATATTGACTGCTTAGAAAGCTGTGCTAATGTCGCTAAAGTTCCAAGTTTCCCTGTAAAAAGCAAAAAAGCTAAAAAACAGGGAAAAACTAAATGAAAATTCTATTACTTGATATAGAGTCATCGCCTAATGTGGCACACGTCTGGGGCTTATGGCAACAGAATGTTGGAATCAATCAACTAATGGAATCTTCGTATGTACTTTGTTGGGCTGCTAAGTGGCTCGGTGAAGATGAAATCATATTTGATTCTGTACACCAATCTAAACCTAAAAAGATGCTGAAGGGAATCTATGACCTCCTCAATGATGCAGACGCAGTCATTCATTATAATGGTACTAAGTTTGATATTCCTACTCTTAACAAGGAATTCTTACTACATAATTATGCTCCACCATCGCCTTATAAACAGATTGATCTTCTCCGTGTTGCTCGTAGCCAGTTCCGTTTTCCTAGCAATAAGTTGGACTACGTAGCTCAGCGTTTAGGACTAGGTAAAAAGCAAGAACACGAAGGACATGACCTATGGGTCAAGTGCATGAATGGAGACAAAGATGCTTGGAAACGTATGGAATCGTATAATATTCAAGATGTCGTTTTGCTTGAATCTCTTTATTGCCGTCTTCTTCCATGGATCAAATCTCATCCTAATCATAATCTTTATACCGATAATCGTGTGTGCCCCACCTGTTCTGGGAATAGATTACAAAAGCGTGGCACTGCTATCTCGGCTACTGGAAGGTATCAACGGTATCAGTGCAGCGATTGCGGAAGCTGGTCTCAGGGTACAAAAGCAGTCAAACCATCCGTTGAAGTGAAAGGGCTATCATAATGGGTCAATGTAGTAAGCATGGGGAATATCACACAATGTGTGTTCCTTGTTCTTTAACTCAGTATAGGCACGATACTCTTTATGGTGTAGGGCCTTCTGATTCGTACTATCCTCCAGGTGCTACAAAGGATATGGTGAACTCTCCTGACCACTACACTCAAGGAAATATTGAATGTATTGATGCTATTGAAGAAGTAGTAAAGCATTTAGATGGTATGGAAGCAATGTGTACAGGCAACGCTATTAAGTATCTATGGCGATGGAGACACAAGAACGGTGCAGAAGATTTAAAGAAAGCAGTGTGGTATATCCAAAGGATGATTGATGAGCTTGACTCTAAGTGATATAATCTATCGTCTGAAGCAATTAGACGAAATGGATGTGACAGATATTCTTGGTTTAACTACTGAGGATATCTGTGAAAGATTTCTAGATGTAATAGAAGATAAAGCAGATGTATTAGAACAACTACTAAAGGACGACGATGACAACTAAAAAGCCGTTACATGATATGGGAGAGCCTATCAAAGACGAGATTCCTGGTCTACGAGATTTCTTTGCTACTTCAGTACTTTCAGGAGCAATAGACTCTGCTGGAGTACCTGAATCAAATGTAGAAGAATATTGTGAATTTATTGCTATCTTTTGCTACAAGATGGCAGATGCAATGATGACAGAAAAGTATAAGAAAAACACACGACACTAAGGATAAAGATGTACAACACACCGTTTAGCACAGTAGGGTATATTACCTACAAAAGAACTTATGCACGTCGCTTAGACGAGGCAGACATTACTAGCAAGACAGAAGAGTTTCCACAGACAGTAGAAAGAGTTATTAAAGCAACAAACACTCAATTAGGTTGTAACTTTACAGAAACAGAGCAAGAACGTTTACGAAAGTATTTAACAGAACTCAAAGGAACTGTAGCAGGTCGTTTCCTTTGGCAGCTAGGGACAGACACTGTAGGCAAGCTAGGCTTAGCTTCATTACAAAACTGTGCCTTCACTGTAATTGATGAACCTGTTCGTCCCTTTACCTGGGCTATGGACTTACTTATGTTAGGTTCTGGCGTTGGTTATAACATTCAAAGGAAAAACGTTGACAAACTTCCTGAAGTCAATCCTAATTTTATTGCCCCTACTCGTTTGGATACTGCTGATGCGGACTTTATTGTTCCTGATTCAAGGGAAGGGTGGGTCTCGCTCCTCGGGAAGACGCTCAAAGCGGCCTTTCTAAGTGTTAAAGAACCTACTTTTACCTATAGTACTGTCCTTGTACGTGGTCGTGGTGCTGTCATCAAGGGATTTGGAGGCACTGCATCAGGCCCTGAAGACCTTTGCGAGGGTATTGCTAAGGTAAGTACCATCTTAGAGAAACGTGCAGGTAAGAAGCTACGTCCTATTGATTGCTTGGACATTATGAATATTATTGGTGCAATCGTCGTAGCAGGTAATGTACGTAGATCAGCACAGATTGCTATTGGAGATGCAGACGATGTTGAGTACCTTCTTGCTAAACGTTGGGATATGGGAAATATCCCTTCTTGGAGAGCTATGTCTAATAATAGCGTGGTGTGTAACGATATTAAAGATTTGCATGAATACTTCTGGGACGGCTATGAAGGAAAAGGGGAGCCTTATGGTCTTATCAACCTTCGTCTTTCTCGCAAGATCGGCAGGTTGGGCGATACTAATTATCCTGATCCTGACGTTCAAGGTTATAACCCTTGTGCTGAGCAGTCTTTGGCTCCTTATGAGACCTGTTGTTTAGCTGAAGTATATTTATCTAACATTGAATCTAAGAAAGAATTCATTGATGTCTGTAAGTTACTATATCGCATTAATAAGCATAGCCTGTCTTTGCCTTGCCATCTGCAGGAAACAGCCGATGTCGTTCATAAGAATATGCGTATGGGTATTGGGGTTACTGGCGTTCTACAGGCTTCTGATGTACAACGTAGCTGGTTAAATGACGCTTATACAGAGCTACGTGCTTTTGATAAAGAGTACTCTGCTAAGCATGGCTTTCCTGAGTCTATTAAGTTGACAACGGTTAAACCTAGTGGTACACTGTCGCTTTTACCAGGCGTAACTTCAGGTTGTCATCCTGCTTACAGTCACTATATGATTAGACGTATTCGTATTGCTGCAGATCATAGCTTAGTACAAGTATGTCGTGAGCATGGATACCCTGTAGAGTTTCAACGTAACTTTGATGGTACTGATGACCACAGCACAATGGTAGTTTCCTTTCCATTTGCTTATCCTGAAGGTACTAAGATTGCTGCGGAGATGACTGCTATTGACCAACTAGAAGTAGTTAAATGGTTGCAAGAGAATTGGTCAGACAATAGCGTTAGCTGTACTGTGTATTACCGTAAAGAAGAGTTGCCAGAGATTAAGAAGTACTTGGCTAAGAATTACAAGAACAATCATAAGTCACTTTCGTTCTTACTTCATAATGAACATGGCTTCCAACAAGCCCCATTAGAAGAGATTACCAAAGAAGCTTATGACGCACTAGTTGCTAGTACTAGATTGATTACCAAAGTGGAAGATGCTTCCTTTGAAGGTGATCTAGAGTGCAGTAGTGGACATTGTCCAATTAAATGAGGAAGATATGATTACTAAAGAAGATTATGGTATTGGAATGAAGAGATTGTTTGATATATTGAATATGGCAGACATGTTACAAGTTATGGCTACAGAGCCATTCTTAGCTGCTGCTCCATCCTTCAATGAATTAGATGATATTCAATTTATGACTATTTGGAATGATCAGGTGAAGAATCACGTGCAGACATTCAATGACAGGTTATTAGAGCTACAGACTCTTCCTTTGTTTAGGGAAGTTGCTCCTCCTAATTATCCTGAACCTACTTTATAAGTTTCTCGGTAGTTGTACTTGGTGGCCCTGCTTCGTGCAGGGTCTTTTTATTGGTGAGGGGTTACAAACTCGCCTGCCAATTCGTTGATGCCCTAGATAGAAAGACGGAAAATCACTAGGTTCTTGATACCCTCGTGCCGTCTTAACTTGTTAGTATTTGTAAGGCTTTGTTACAGCGAGCAGTACGGTCATCTAGTCCTATTGTACCGCCATTGATTTTCTTGGTAATTGCTTCTATCTGACTTGTATCAGCTAGTGTATTAAGATTATGTGTAGACCAAAACCATCCAGCACTTAACGCTGCATATTCTGGAAGACATAATAAATCAGGATTAGCGACACAATCCACACCAGTATCCCTATTAAAATGTACATAATTATCTTTACCAGTAAGTTGAATTAAACCACGACCATGGTACTTCCATCCGTCACCAGGCTCTGTATTACCCATACGATTACCATAAGCAATGTTAGCGATCATCTCAGGCTTATGTTCACACTCTAGAGCTTTAGCAGCATCAAATCTACTAGGCCAAGTAGCCTGTAAAGCTGCTGCTCTATAATTTAAATTCTCTTCAACGGTTCTAAAGGAATTAGACTCATGCCCACACTGTCCTAAGAAGGCAGCTTGACGCTTAGGAGTATTGATATAGAATTCATTAAAAGTATTATTTAAAGGTGATAACCATTTAGAGTCAATACCTAATTGTGTTAGTTGAGCTTCAGTCATTATTTCACCATTAAAGAGTTGTACTTTCGTATAACATCATTACGTTCTATTTCTGTGGATTCGCATTGTCTTGCAAACCCGACAAGAACTTCTGCATCTGGTTCAAGTAATCTGAGTCCTTTACTTGATATTCCAAAGGAGGTATTGGGGTTTGCTGATAAACTGGAGTTGTGCACCCCTCTAAGCATACCAACAACGCTATCGTAGCGAGTCTGTAGTTCATCTTTCTCTTTCTGAGTGTTCTGGGATATTACTGCTTGTTGTTGTACTACTTTTGTTGTGTGTTCAAAAGCTTTCTGATTTACTTCTGCTAGTGCTGCTTTGTAATGATTGTCTGTAATAGCATAGCCTGAGTAAGCACCAAAAGCAAAAGCACCTACTGCAATACCTACATAGATGTATGTAGAAGAGCCGCTAGTAGCAAGGCTAAATAAAGTGCTAAGTAGGTTCTTAAACATTATTTAGAGTCTGGTTCTGCACCAGCCATTTGTTTACCAGCTACAGAAGCTGCACCTGAGCCTGAGACAATACCTAAAGCACCAGCAAGCTCAGTTAAGCTGATCTCTTTGCCTGTATAGATTAAATAGATAGCAGAGCAGCCTACAAGTAAAAAGCCTAACATCCATGCCCATTTAGCAATATCGTGAGTGCTATTATCTTTACCAGTTAATATGTGTTTTAGTATATCGTTCATTTGTATCCCCAAGTTAAATAATAGGCAATGAAGGCAGCAACAATAAAACAGTACAGTTGTACACGCTTTACGTCCTTTAAATCATGCCCATACTCTTCTTTAATTTTTGCTTCTTCTTTGAGCATTCGAGTCTTAATAGCTTGAATGTCGTCCCATGCTTTAGGGCCATACTTATTGATGACCTCGGCTTTCATTTTTAATTCTAACTTCTTTACTTCTTCGAGTAATTGAAATTCTTGATATGCTCTTGACACTGTATGGTCAGGATGTGCTACTAATGCTTTACGCTTCTCTGTTGCTCTTTGTTTTGCTACATCTACAGCATCGTGTTGAATGCCTTCTATACTTTTGGTTAACTGTTTAGTGCTCTCTCTAGTTGCATTAAGACTACCGCTTAGAGCTTTCACTCCTTCGTTGATACCAAAGTTGTCGGGCATATCTCATCATTTCTTTTTCTTATCAGCCATACGACCTTTTGCTTTTACTTTAGCTTTGCCAGCTTTAGATAAAGCAATTGCAATAGCCTGCTTTTGTGGTTTGCCTTCTTTCATAGAAGTGCGAATATTAGACGATACAGTCTTTTTAGAACTGCCTGTTTTTAACGGCATACTTTATCCTTTATACTATTTTAGTTATAATTCCGTCGGTGACGGTTACTGTTTTAGCAGGTGTATCTGCAGTTTTAAAAGTTCCTGATACTCCTGGTAATAACTGTGTATTATCAGACTGCATCATTACTTGAACTTTATTAAACCAATCTCTCCATTCAAAAGACTCTTGAATAGGTCCTCTAGGAACTGGAGGTAATTGAAAGTTAGAGGCCACTCTCTACCTCCGTTGCATAGCCACAGCCTTGCAAATCATCTAAACACTTTTGAACTTTTTCACCAATGTCTGTACGATAGGCAATTGAGTTAGGAATCTCAATTTTTCTTTTAATTTTTCCATACACAGAGTCACGAGCTTTTTCAATTGAATCTCCTAATCCTACAACAGTACATACATAATCACCTGCAGTAACAAACATGGGAATATCCATCTTTAATTCACCATCAATCATTGCAGGACCTTTACCCCATTGAACTTCACAGAGGTGCACATCATTAATAGCATCTTCCATGGTTAGTCCCCAGATAGGATAACCAGAGTTTTCCTTTTTAGTCATGCGACTGTAAGGATAGTCAGGAATAGTTACCACGACACCACAGGCTACTTTATCAGATACTTTAAGAGTGTCTTTACCATCAATCATGTCCAACATCCACTGTGCAGGATCACCTTTGTGCAAAGACATCTGAATGTTAAATAAAGGCCATCCTGGACGAGTAGTGAACTCCAAAGGCCATGCTTTACCATTCTTGTCAATGATGCAGTTTACATCAATGTAACCTGTATAGCCAATACCATGAAGCATATCTTCCAAAGGCTTTAACATCTGATCAGCTAGTTTAGAATCTTTAGTGTAGCGAACAATAGTACCTTGTTCACCAGTAGTAACACCTAGTTCACCATTCATGAGCTTCTTGTGTTCCCAAGACTCACAGAAGTATTTAGAGAAACCACCAGCACCAAACCAACCACCAACACCGAACTCAATACCTGGACGGAACTCTTGAAGAATAAACTTACCTTTAAAGGACTTCTTTTTCTTCCAGTATCCAAGCATGTAAGTCATATCAGCAGCAGACTTAGCTACATAGGATAAAGTCTTATCACCGTCACCAATAGGCTTAGACACAAAGCGACGTGGATTTTCTTTTACATAAGCAATAGCGTCATCATAGTTGTCAAAGGTCTGACTAGGAATCGTCTCAACACCAGCTTTGTTAAGAATCTGTTCACCATAGTCACGCTCTTGTTCCCAACGAGTACCAGCTAAGTTTGCACCAAAGATAGGAAAGCCTTGGTCACGATAACGCTCTAGACCATGAATATAATAGATGTTATCTGTAACAAAGATTAAGTCAGCCCATTTCATGTGGTCTTCCCACGAGCTAACTCGTTTAATGAGACCACCATCACCAACTTCAGCACGTGAGCCATCTTTGTTATGACGTAAAAACATCTTAACTTCATGTCCTGCAGCTTCGCTACGAAGACCAAAGGATAAGCCACAACCGCAGCCTGATGGGTCAATAATTAAAATCTTCATAAGTTTCGCATACCTGAAATAGCACCAGCAGTAATAATACCATTAATTAGACGAACTGCTCTATTAATATCTTGTGGGGTTTCTACATTACTTACTACATCAGAAATTTGTTTAAATTTCTTAGGATCAGTAATAATGCGTTTTTCTACTTCTGGTCCAATTCTATCCCAAAGAACACGAGCATCTTTAGCAGGCATGCTTTTTAAATTGCCAGTAAGTTGCGTTAAAAACATATTCTGACCTTCAGGAGTTTTGCTGAGATTCCATACTTGTCTTTCTAAAGCACCTGCAGCAGCTTTAAGATCAGTACGCCCTTCAGCTTTTATAACATCATCAAATAAAGAAGGAAGAGCATCTTTGGCTTTGTTCATAGCTACTTGTTCAAAAGCACCACGAGCGTGTGCTTCCCAAGGCTGATTACCAGAGCCAGGTTGTTTCATTAACCAACCATTAAATTCTTTTTCTAGTTTAGCACCTTCTGCCCAACGAAGGTCTCTAGCGGCATAAGTTGTTTTAGGAGATAAATCAACACCATATTTAAAGTCTCGTAACTTGGTAAGAACATCTGCCCCAGAAAGAGCATTACCTTCAGTATCTTGAAATAGTTTTTTATATTTATTAGCCTGAGCAGGGTTTACTTTACCTTCTAATGTTGCTGCACGATTAAAGAAAGAACTATTTACAAAAGGCTCTTCTGCTTTATTAATAGCTGAAGCAGCTTCTTTATAAATATGTTCTTCAGCAGGAACTCCTTCAGGAATCTTAGTACCAGTGGTGTTTTCAAATCTAGAAGCAATGTTTTGACGCATAGCATTAGCTTCTATAGATTTTTCTTCAGTGGTTGCTGCTACTTTAGCTGTCTTACCTTCAATACCTAAAATATCTTCAATAGCACCAACATTAACAGGTTTTTTACTTTCAAAAAACTCAGCACCTTTTTTAACTATAGTACCAATACCAGGAATTCCTGTTACTTGTTTAGCAGCCATTCCAGCAAATCGTGCTGTATTCTCTGCTGCTTTCTTTTCAATCATTTGCCCAACTTTAGTAGACAAACCAGCACCAGGGGTAACCATACCAGCCACAAACTGTGTACCAGCACCGAATCCTAAGTCTTCAGCACCTGCTTCAAGAAGACCTGATACAGCACCTCCAATAGCTCCTACAGTGCCTGTAACAATAGCACCAGGACCTGTGAAAGCTCCTACAGTTCCTCCTATAATACCACCTGCAGTTGCTCCTGCCATAGCTCTAGTAGCATAATCTCCAGCAGTTAACTTACCTGCTTTAGAAGGATCTCTACCAAATAGTTCTTTAGCTTTAGCACCTGTATCAACCATACTTTGTCTGTCTTTAGCAGAAGGAACTAAATGGTTAATAATTTCAGTAGGTGTATATCCAGACTTTTCAGCACTATTTTTATCAAAGTTTGCTTGCTGAGACACATGGGCTGCTATCTCATCGTCTGAGTAGCCAGCCTGTCTAGCACCTACAACATCAAAATCTACTGGCATTGGATTTCCTTAGAATGACAAGTCGCCTTGACCGAATTGAAATTTACGACCTTGACCACCACCAAAAGAACCAATAGGAAGACGTTCTTTAGTACTATCTACACCATACTTTTTGTCTTCTTCTTTAGTCTTAGCAGTCTCAATATCCATATAGCTTTTAGAAGATTTAGAAAACAATAATGGGTATTCTTCTTTGTCTAAGTTTTCTTTATCAGCACCAATACGTCGATTTAAATTACGAACAGCATCGTCTTGACGGTCTTTTAGAACACCTACTAAAGATTGAGGACTTAATGATTTATCATAAATACCCACAAACATCTTTTCTAAATATTGGTTAATACGACCACCACCAGAAGCTGCAGCATCTTGAAGACCTAAAGTAGTTAATTCTTTAGCAAGAATAGCAACTTCTTCAGTATATTTATTATCTTTATTAGAAGCTACGTTATCCAACAAGTTTCTAGTTAAACCGCCTGAGCTTTGCACAAGAGAAGCAAGAGTACCTACAGCACTAGGATTCTTAGCAATTAAGCTAGAAACTTTTTCTGTTTGTTGTAAAACATCATAGTCACCCACAATAGCCACTTTAGCTTTAGCACCTTGACCAACTAATTTATTAGGAGGAATAGCAAACTCTTTACCGACTTGTGCAATATCGCCAATTTGCTTTTGAATAGGAATAGATACATCTTCGTACATTTGAACAACATCAGCTTTCTTATTAGCTTTAGCAGTTTCGTAAGAAATATCACTAGTCTTACCGCCACCAGATAAGTTTTTAGCAATAGCATCGCCAACAGTAACTTTACCTTGTAAATCAGGATTAGCAGCAATTACTTTTTCATTTAATACATCTTTAACAGGAGTGTTAGAATCTGCTTTAACTAACTTCTTAGCATCAGCATCTCCAAACCTCCACCACAAATCTTTATTAGCATTAGTAGGATCTAAACCAGCAGCAGTGATTTCTTTAGTAATTTGTTTTTCGTGAATTTTAGCAGCTTTATCTTGAGCGTCTTTATTATTTTTAAGTTTAGAAAATTCAGGTAATGAAGGATCCTCTTCACGAATTTTATCGTATGTACCTTTAGTAATACCGTATTTACCAACTGCAGAAGATGTTTTACTTTCAGCACTATAAGCAGCATCACCTTTATAACCACCAGATTCAACAGCAGCACGGGAAGATAAAAAGTCACCTGCAGGCTCTTCTCCACTAGGAGTAGGAACTGTGACTCCTTTTTTCTGATATTTAGGAAGTACACCAGTTTCTCTAGTTAACTTTTCTTCTGCTGATAAAGGTAAACCATTTTTAGCTTTCGATTCAATACGGCTTAATTCAAGACGTAAATCCCTAGTATCCATGCGGTCTATACGGTCATCAGCAGAAACAGCTAATGCTTGTGCTCTTAAATGTTGATCAGCAGTTTGCGTCATATCAACTAATGCTTTTTTCTTAGCTGCAAAATCCAAGTTAGGATTTCTCATAACAGCTTCAACAGACATACGAGCAGCAGGGTCTTTAACAGTTTCGTTAATTACATTTTGTAAATCAGCATCGCTACCAGCACTTTGTAATAATTGACCAGCATATTCTAACTCACCTTGTTTAACTTTTAAAGTATCAAGTTCTTGTTTATTTACACTAGTAGATAAGTCTCCAGCTTGCTTTTGTAGTTTATAAGCAGCAGAGTTTAATCCTTTGCTTTGTAGCATACCAGCAGCAGATTGCAGAGTAGCTGCTTGCTTAACAGGATCTTTGATATCTTCAGGAGTTTGTCCTGCATACATTTGTTGTAAAATGTCTTTAGAAGCTATATCTTCAGCAACACCTTTACCTGCGCCATAGCCTTCGCTAACAATTTTACCAACGTCTAAATAGTCTGCCATAATTATTCCTTATTCAAATCCGCCAGTACCGCTACCATAATTTCCACCAGTAGAACTTTGGTTAGTGTAACTTGGCATAGAAGCATAAGGATCTGACCAACCTGGTGTTTGTCCTCCACCCATTACATAAGGAGAAGTGCTACCAAAATTACCACCATAAGGATCAGTAGTAGCAGAACCTTTAAACAAACCACCAAGAGTACTCATACCACTCATTAATGTACCTGCACCTTGAAGTTGACGATTCTGAGCAGCAGTAGCGGCTTGTTGTTGTGCCATACCAGCAGCAGCAGGAGACTGTGAAGCACCTGACAATTGCATTAAGTTAGCAAGTTGTGAATTGTAAAAAGAACTAAAAGTACTTTGACCTAGGTTTTGCAAAGCAGCTTGTTGTGCTCCAGATTGCAAAGTACCAGTAGCCGCAGCACCTGCTTGAGAAGCTGCTGTGCCTTGCTGTAACTGTTGTTGATATCCAGGCTGTGCCATAACCGATGAAGGGTTATTCATTAGAGTATTTAGTTGAGTAGCTGCTTGTCCACGGTATTGACCATAAGGGTCATATTGACCTGAGCTAGTACCGCCTCCGCCTCCACCGCCTCCACTAGGACCCATACCTAAAGCATTAGTAATACCGCCTCCTGTAAGGCTGTTTACTCCTGCCGCTATTCCAACTACTGACGCTGCTACTGAAGCTGACATAATATTGTTTCCTTATATAGGCTTAAAGCCTGTCTATAATCAATGGTAATTTCTTCACCTAATAAGCCTCCACGCATTCCTGATATTGGTTGGGAGGCAACTAAGTCAATATCTTCATTATCTCGTAATACAAAAACTGCATTTGGATTTTTAGCATGGTTTGTATAGCGACCAGCAGGAGTTCTTTTTTCACCTATTCTAGCTGGAGCAATTACTTCACCAACTTGAATGTTTCCTGTAGCAAACAAACCTTTACCTTCAATCTTAGAGTCAGACACGATTACTTTATAGCTTCCTTGTGGAAAAGGTATCTGGTCTCCTTTATGTTCTGATATTTTACGAACAAGTTCTAAATTAAGTTTGTACTCTAACATTGCTTGTTCAAAGTCTTCTACATCGACTGAACGGTCATAAGTAATTAATTTAGATTGCTCTTTAAGATGTTCTTCAAGAAATTCATTATCCTCAAACAGCATCTTTTCTAACTTAGCTACATCTGTTTCATCTGTAGCATAAATGTTTTGAAAAGTCATTTCTTCTAAAACATAAGCTACTTTACGTCCTGCAGAAGCTATAAAAGACTTAGGAGCAGTGATTTCAACTTTATTGCCATCAGGGTTTACAAATAACATTTTACCTGTTAGCATTACACAAAGATGAGGATGTTTATGAAAGTGTCCTACAACTAAAGTACCAGGACCGTAAGTAACTTCTCTGATATATAAGTTAGGACCAAAATGGTGAACTACAGGACAATCAGCTTGTTCTTGTTTTAATAACTCTTTAGTAAGATTATCAATTCTAGTTTCAAGTACATCTGTTGTTAGTTGTTCACTCATTTTTTACTTTCTATATTGTGGTGCTGATACTCCTTCTTCACTTAGCTCACCTACCATGAAGTCTATCTCAGCACAATCTAATCTTAAAGGCTGATTGCTAGTACACAAGAATTCCCAAGCCCTACGACGTGCTGCACCAGTTTGATATATTTGTGATCTAGGTTTATTTAGATCCACAGTGCGATAATTAGACCAAGTAGAATAATCATCATCTGTGTGACGAATATTCATAGTAGCACCTACTTTATCACCAACAATCTCAACTCTGTTATAGAACTTACGCTTTGTAGTACCGTTATCAACCAAGTCTGTTACTACTCTATAATATATCGGAGCACCTGAATCTGAATAGTAGTCCTGAGATAAAGTATATAATGTACCATTATCATCGTCTAACATATAGATTGTAGTGCCATAACCAGCTACAAAACTAGGACGGAAATACTCTTCAGCATACAGTCCTGTAGAACTTTGAGCATTTTCTTTAGTGTACATTGTCCACTGAGTCCACGTTTGCTCCGATAAATCGTATACTATTGTAACATTAATATCATGTAATGTCAAGATATAAAAGGTATGTCCACAAACTGTAGTAGTTAAACTTCTCATGGAAAGCATATTACTATTAGATATGATACGGTCAATATAGACAGTAGATACCTTTTGTATAGCACCACCAACTAAAGCGTAGACAGCAGGTCCTGTATTTTTGCTTCTACCAAGCCACAATACAGTATTATCAAAACTAGCAATAGAGTCGCCATTTACACATCCCATTTCAATATGGTAAGAAGGGGCAGTAGACAAAGGAGATCCTGGGTAGTTACCAGCATCATAGAAGAAGTCTATGGCCCATTGACCAAAAGTAACAACATAATTTAAATGCTTAGCAATACCTAATAATTGGTCTGGCTCAGCTTCAGCAGTAATATAGTTTAAAGCATTCCAAGATGTAGGATCATTAGGATTAGAAGTGTATATCTCTCCGTTTGTACCAGCAATAACGGTGTAAGTATCTAAATAACAAGCACCAGCAGCTAACTGTACACCTACAGGGAAACCGTTTAAGTTAGCTGTGGCAGTAGCACCTGAGCCTCTAGCGTCGGTGAAAGTAACTATTATGTTGTCTGAAGAAGTATAACCAGAACCACCATTGGTAATGGTAACGCCTGTTATAACACCTGACTGCCAAGTAGAAGTGGCTGTTGCTGAAGTTCCAGTAGAGTCTGTAAAAGAAACTAAAGGAGCACTTGTATAGCCGTTACCTTGTTGTGTTAAAGTCACAGAAACAATAACACCAGCAGTAATATTAACAGTGCCTTTAGCCGCATTACCTGCATAAGCTAAAACAGCAGTACCGTCAACATAAGTACCGCCTGTAAATGTAGGTGCTGTAGAGCCTGCTACTCCTCCAGCAACATAAGTATAAAGGTTAGCACCATAAAATACTTGTGTCCCTGCCGTAACAGTAGCCCCTGATGTCCATAGTGTACCGATAACTACAGAAGGGGCTGTATAACCAGAACCACCGTTAGTAACAGCAATATTGGTAATAGAAGAACCAGTTGTAATTACTATACCTGTTGCTGTAGTACCACCTGCTGTAGGAGCAGAAAAAGTAACTGAAGGGTTAGTATAAGAAACACCACCAGTTAAAATGTTAACGCTGATAACGTTATCATCTTTTACTTGTTTAAGAACATTAGTAGTAGGGTTTAATACATAAGCATTTACTTGATTATGTATAAACAAATAAGTATTGTTTAACGTTTGTTCAAAGTAACAATTTTGATAAATACCATTAATAGTACCAGTCATAGTACCTATGGTAGTAACGACAAAGTCACTAGTATTAATTTCATACAATACGTTTGCAATGACTGCATACAAATTGTTTTTAAATAAGTATAAACCTTGTGCTTGTAAATCAGGTAACACAGTTGATAAATGAACAGAAGATAAACCAGGACGCTTTACAAACTCACGCTTTGCTCCAATAGTTTCAAAGTAACCATTAACTGACTTAGAGTCAGTCTGAAGAGTACCATCTCTGGTCTCAATAGGTTGCGTCAAAGGAATACGTTCTGTACCCATTAATAGCCTCTACCGCTTGGTAAATACATACGATAATCTGCTTGAAAGAATGTACTAGTAACTTCTACATCCCAATCATTTAATTGATCTTGATAGGCTTTAGCACGTGCTGCGATCTCTTGACGGTGGTTCAAAGGTACAGAATATTCAATAGATAACTGATCAGCTAAATTCCATACTAATGTATTCATCCACTCATTAGGAAAGTCAGGCACAGCTTGTGCTGTGTTGATATCCTGCATAGGCATTTGACAGATAAGATGTAGCTGTAAATTGCTTTGTGTATAAGCGTCAGGAGTCAGGTAGACATACAATATACCATTGTTTTGTCTAATATCATAAAAAATACTATTAGCTACGCCATTAGAAAACTTATCACCTAAAGTGTTATATTCTTGTTTAGATAATAACTGTAAAGGTGTGTCAATCATTGGAGTAGATGACGTAGTACGATACCATCCTTGAATACACTTTAAAGGTTTGTCTTTTAAAGGTAGTAAGAACTGATCATCAAAGCTATCGTACATTGGTACACTTAACGGACCGCCAAGAATATAACTAGTAATGTTTTGAGTTAAAGGAACAACTAACTCTTGAATCTTCCACATCTTTAAGCCCTGAGTAGCCATCTGTTTAATTAACAGATTAAGGGCTAAGGAAGCATTCTGAATAGAAGTAGCATCAGGCTGATCACCAAGTTCAAGAACACCTAACTTGCGTAAAGCAAGCTGGATGATTTGATCTCGTGATACTGTAAAATTACTAGACATTAAAAGCCTCCTAAGAGTATCTTGATAGCTTTATCAAGACCTACTGTCTGTGCTGCAATAATAGCTAAAGCACCTATAGCGACATATTTAATCTGATTAAGGTTTTTTTCAATAGCATGTAAAGTTGTTTTTAAATCTGCTGAGGTTTCCCTCAACTCTTTAATATCTTCTGCATGGTTTTCTGAAATAACTTCAAGCTTAACCACTCTGTTTTCGATGTCGCTCATTATTAACCTATGTTATTTATTTAGCTTCTAATGCTGCAACACGTTGACGTAAAGATTTAAGCTCAGCAATCATATTAGCTATCATTTCAGGAGCAGAACTATCTACCATTTGATACACAGGCTTACCATTAGCATCAACAGCATTAGGCTGTCCTATAACAGCTTGTGGAACTACTTGTTGAAGCTCATCAGCAATAAAACCTGTATCTGCTTGTCCGTTGTTTATCCAATTAAAAGTTTTTGGTTGTAACGCATCAATAAACGAACCAGAAGTTGTTAATGGTGTAATATCTGTTTTTAATCTACGGTCTGAAGAGGTAGCATAAACAACACCGTTATTACTAGAGTTAATAGAAATATTTGCAATAGCTGAAGGAGAGGCAGGAGTACCTGTTTGGAATAAAACTAAAGTAGGAGTAGTAGAATAACTAGCACCAATAATATCTAAACCGCTTGCACCGCTTGATGTACCTGTATAAACAATTAAAGCAGGGTTAGCTGAGTTACTATTAAACTCGTTATTAGAAACAGTAAATGTATTAGCTTCATCTAACTTAGGCAAGTCATTCATTGTAGCAGCAACAATACGTAGTTCTACTTTGTCTCCAGCAGTAAAGGATGAGCCACCTGTACCATCTTGACCACGAACAATAGTAAATGTATCGCTTGAGCGAGCCGTTACTTTGATAATCTCAATAGTGCTACCTGTAGTAGCTTGTAGTGTACAATAAAAGTATTGAGTTCCTGTTGGGCTAGGAAATAAACTTCCTGTGCCTGAAGCAACAGTTAAAGAAGTCGCTGTACTAGAAATAGAAGAAGCTAATGTAGTAGCAGCGTTATTGGTAAACAACATATTTGCCATGATAAATCCTTGTTAATTAATTAATGACGAGTTACGACCATAGTTAAAGAAGCACTACTTTGACTGGTTAAAGTATACATAATAGGGTTTCCATTTGGGTCGTAAATATAGGTTACTGGTATAAACTGATCTGATTGCTGCGGTCTTGTCCACGAAGGGGCTTGGATGTCTGCTACTCCTCGTACAAAGTCTTGAGGCTGTCTTGGTTCCCAGTCTTGCTCACAAGTCATTAAACCATCCCAACGCTTTTGTAATTGAGAGCCTTTAAACTCTCTTCCGCAAACGTCACAGATGGCCTTCCAGTCACCTTTGTCGTATCTAGAAAAATAAGACATATTAGACTAGGTCAGGAGCGTAAACAGGTAAATCACCCACAGCAGTATAGATGTTACCAAGACTGGTTGTTACTGTCATAATTAGACGGTAAGTAACTTCGCTAATACCTTGATAGACTCGTTGACTAGCTACTGTACCGCTAATCGTTGGAGAGCCATAAAGGATTGCTGAAGGGTTTAAATCTGTACCTGACATTACAATGACAGAGCAGGAAGCGATAGATAAACTTTCGCCTGAAGACAGCACAGGGCTAAAATCAAATGAGAATATCTCATTATCAGCAACTATTTTATACGAAAACGATTCAGCCATTTGTTGTCCTAACTAAGACTAATTTAAAGGATATTTATTTATTTGAGCACCATTTAATGCCATATTAGATGCTGTTACTTTAAAGCTAACTAAACTTGCAGTGCTATACACATTCATGTTTAAGTTTTGGTTACCTACCGCTTTAGTACCATAACCATTTAATGCGTACAAATTAATAGCAGAACCATCTAAAGCGTATTGAGCAGTAGCTAAAGGTGCTGGTATACTTCCACCATAACCATTTACAGCATAAGTATTAAGTGGAGCACCGTTGACTGAATATACAGAGAATGTACCTGGTTGTGGTGTTATTCCATAACCATTAAGAGCATAAACGTTTAAAGCTGCTCCGTTTACTGAGTATTTAGAGTATGCAGGTCTTACTGGTGATCCATAGCCATTTAAAGCGTATACGTTGATTGCTGCCCCATTCAATACCAAAGAACCTACTGTTGGAGGTTGTGGAGGTACTGGAGGAGGAACAACTCTTGGAACCTGTCTAGAAGCAAAGATTAAACGAATAGCTTTTTGCTGTATTTCTCTTATGCCTACTCTAGCAAATATTAAATTAGCAAAGTAAGTAGTACTAATAGGTACTATATTAACAAATAGTTTAGCTAAAGTAAATACCTGTGTCGCTAGTATTTTACCATAGTTTTTACCTATTGTCAATACATTAGATACTAATATTGATAATATTTTTACATAAGCCTTACCTAGCGTGGCTGTAGACGTTACAGCAATAGTTAAACTTTTAGTAAAAGAATGCCCTAAAGTAGCTACAGAAGTACTAGTAATTGATAAGAATTTATTAATCTTCTTATTAATCAATACGTTATTAACTACTGTTACTGATAGTAAAGCTAAATGCTTACCAATTTCTGTTAATACAACTATAGATATTTCAGTAGTAGTTTGTAAAGTTTTTAGAACCTTTTTAACTACACTGGCTGTAGAAGTACTGGTAATACTTAAAGTCTTTAAAAAGGCTCTTGCAATAGTAACAGCAGAGGTACTAGTAATGCTTAATATTTTATTAACTCTTTTAACTATAGAAGCACTACTTGTGCTGGTTATAGTTAATACTACATATTTTAATTTAGTATAAGTTAAAGTAACAGTTGAAACAACGGTAATACTTAATGTTCTAAAATATAGTAATGTTTTAGCTAAAGTAGCTGTAGATGTAACTGTAATACTTAATGTTCTAAATAATGTTAGAAGACGTGTCAGTGTAGCACTAGAGGTGCTAATAATACTTACTGTTCTTAGATAAGCAACAACACGACTAATTGTAGCCGTTGATGTGCTAGTTACACTTAATAGCGTTGATAAGAGTCTATTACTAAGACTCGTTATTGGAGCAGACGATAAGGGATTCTTACCGAACATTACTAGTTAGACCAAGTATCTTTAGGCTCAGGAGGAATTACCGATGTATAAGTAGGAGTGACTGCAATAGCTCTTACCTGACTTCTCCATGCAATAAACTCATTTTGATTAGTCAAATAAGGATTAGATTGTGCAGGGTCAGCAACGCTAGGAATCGTTGTCCAATCTGTAGAAGATAGCAATGCTTGTGCTTGTGCGCCAATCTGAGCCGCTATAGAAGCCTGATAAGCCGCTAACTGCTCTGGAGTCATCTGCTCTACTTGAACTGTGTAAACCCATTCTAATGGCTTTGTAGGGTCTGTTACTAAAATATAAGGTGCTACTTGAGTTAAAACTTGTGTGCTTTGGTCATACGGCAAATAGGTATTGACATACATACAAGAATTAGCAGTCATCCATTCTGGTGTAGGACCAGAACTAGGAAAAGAAGTATTAGGAAACAGAATTTGGTAATCACCAACTTGTTCTACTGTTTGTCCATTAACGATTGCAATTAACATAATTATTCCTTAGTAAGTCGGTAAAGCGGCTGTTGGTGGTGTAAATGTAGTGGTATATCTAGCTAAGCCATTGGTAATACGAATATCATCTAAATATCCTTTATAACCAGCGCCATCACCTATATTAAATCCAGAATCACCTAATCTTAATCTGCTTTGTAAATATGAATTAGAGTCTGTGTAACTTGAACCACTTTGAGTACCATTTACATACAATTTAGTAGTCCCTGAATTTTTTACTAAAGCAAAATTAGTCCAAGTATTTGTAGTAATTGCGCTAGATGTAATTCTTACTCCATTAGAAGCATAAAAATTTATTTGACCTGATGAGTTTAAAAACAAAGTCGGATAAGCTCCATTTGTAGTTGTTGGTCTAAAATCAATAAAAATTTGGTCTGTTGCTTTAGATGAATCCCAATAAATCCAACCTTCTATTGTAAAATCACCAGAGCCAAATGCATATTGTGGAATAGATGGCAAATCCATATAATCACCGCTTCCACCAAATTTTAAACTTCCTGTCCCATACTTCTTAACACTTGTGCTTACTTGTGCATTACCTACTGTTTGTAGGTTGTTCATCATAGCAAGGTCAGGGATGCCAGCGTTGGTGAAATTTTCTAACAAACTGGTGTTTGTAATTGCTGTAAGTGGGGCTGTTGGCGGTGCAAATGTAGTTGTATATACTGCTGTGCCTTTGACAATTCTTAAATCAGTCATGTAGCCACTTATTCCAAACGAACCACCACTTCTTGCACCAATCCATAAACCACCGTTGGTACTACCAGCATCGGTTGAAGATGTGCCAACAGAAGCTCCGTTAATATACATGGTAGTTGTAGAGCCACTACGAACTAAAGCACAATGATTCCAAGCATTTAATTGCATTGAAGAAGATGATGTAATGATATTTGTATTTACATACAAAACTAAATTATTTGAAGTATCTGTTTGAAACGAATAGCCATTTACTCCATTACTATTATTTTCAAGAATTACAGTAGTTCCTGCTGATGATGCTCTGTAATACCAAAACTCTATTGTCCAATTTCCGCCACTTACATTAAAAGCAGTTTGAGCAGACATACTTAAATAATCTGAGCTTGCACCAAAGTATCCACTTCCACCAATTACGCTAGTAGAGTATGGTGCTGTTGGGTTAAATGGTGAGAAGCGTTGGACTGATGGTGTGCCACCGACAGTAATAGCAAAAGCATTAGAGCTATTGTCAATGAAGCGGTTTGATTGACAGGTAAGTAGGCTTGTTCCGCTAATAGCAGTTAATGGTGTTGTCGGTACTGTATAAGTTGAACCTGTATAAACTGCTGTGCCTTTAACAACTCTAGCATTAGAAATGTAACCATTCCAATAAGAGCCGCCAACACTATTTTGCCCAACATAACAAGCATTTGAAGAACCGTTACTAATGCTTACTGTTGAACTAGCCGTTCTTACACCATTTTGATAAAGTCTTAAAGTTGTACCATCATAAGTAATAGCAACATGACTCCATTGATTAACTGTAACTACAGTAGCTGAATCTAATCCAATATTTCCTGTATCTGTATAAAAACTAAGATAACCACTTCCGCCTACACGCATACGCAATTTACCAGAATCATTGGTCATTAAAATCCAATTATCTGTTTGTGCAGCAGTAGGAAATACCCATGCTTCTAAAGTCCACGCTCCAGAACCAAAACCAAAGGCTGCATTTGAAGCAGTATTTAAATAACTACTACCATTAAAGTAATTACTCCACAAACTACCATAAGGACTAAAGCTACCCTGTGTCGTATTGCCGTTACGAGTAATCGTAAAGTTATTGGTAGAGGAGTCTAGGAAGGTATTGTTCTGTGCACCATTAGTACCATCACCATTAAGCAACAATGAAACATCATAGAAATATGGGTCAACAGCACCGCCAGTACCACTAGCCGCACTTAACAGGTCACGAACTGGCATATTAAGCCATCGCCTTTCCTAGAACAAAGCCTTGCCATGTAGTGCCACCATCAATGCTAAAGAAGCCAATATCGTCATAGCCTGAAGCTGTCAATGTAGGAGCAGTACCGCCAGCCCATTTAACGCCTGAGAACCAGTTTACTGTGGCTGAACCACCATTAGTCAGTTGTAGGATAAATGAGTTTACTGTTCCGCTTGATGCGGCATTGCTTACAGTAAAAGTAGTTGTACCTGAGATTGTTTTAGTAAAGTAATTACCAGCAGATAAATCAATATTAGAAGCAGAGATAGCTACTTGTGTTTCTTTAACACCTGTACCAGTAGGAGTAGTAAGTGTTGCAGAAGTAGCTAAAGCTAATACTGTGCCTGTTCCTGAAGTGGAATAACTTGTTCCCCAAGCACTTCCTGTTGAATTGGCAATACCAGAACTAGGATAGGTTTGTGAAAAAGTAGGGGCAACCCATGTACCATCACCTCTCCAGAATGTAGAAGATGAAGCAGAAGTTCCGCTATTAAGGTTGGTTACAGGAAGGTTGCCAGTAACTCCTGTAGTTAAAGGTAATCCAGTTCCATTGGTTAAGTTGTAAGTATCACCAGATTGGATTTCTTCAATCGTGGTCGAGTTAATAACTAGGGGTAAACGAGCAGTCATAATAATCCTTAACTAATAGGTACTTGTGTTGTTGAGCCAGTATTAAGCAGTACGCCTATATAGCCGTTAGAAGTTGGTACTTGAGTAGTAGAGCCTGTGTTTAGCAATACGCCTAAATATTGAGTGCGGTTAGACCATGTTGGAGCTACACCAGTACCTCCTGAAATTAGTACCTGCCCAGATGTTCCTGGATTGTTACTTGCGAGTATAGCTGTCTCAGCCGTATAGTCGCAAAATACATCTTGCGAACCACTGGAAAAGTTAACCAGTGATCCTGAATTAGAAGAGGACAGTACAGTAGTTCGGGCAAGTGTTGTGCCTCCACTACCGACTGTACCAAAACCTACTTCCCAGTTAGCACCAGACTGATCTGCGATAACATAGTAGGTTGTGTTGCTGGCTCCAACTCCAGCAGAAAAAGTACGATAACCTGTTGCTGCTCCTAAGAGCGTGACTGTTCCTGTACCAGGACTAGTACAACTTTCTTTAACTCGATCTGCTATTACTAGAGCCATTATTGCCTTTAACTAAATTGTACTTTAAAAGTAAACTGAATACTATCACCGCTATTTAAAGCAATACCAGAAAAGTCACCTTTAGCAAACAAGTTACCAGAAGTAGTTGCATCAAACAAACCAGCATTGGTGATTGTCTCACCAGTAGCAGCAGTCTGTGTTCCTACAACTTGATATGTATCATTAGTTGTTGATGTTGTTACCTGTGTAGCAGTACCAGTAGTGCGTGGTGTTACTTCAGTAAACAACGTTGTGTCGGTTGCGCTAGTTGTACCAGACCCTGTTCCCCAACCTACATATTTAGGTTGCGTTGCAGCACCTCCTGCGAGGTAGTTGGTAACAATAGCTTTACCAGTATTAACTAGTAATGTAGCCATTTTTTAAATCTCCATATAATTCTCTTGATTGGGTTTTTATGCCAATAGTCAATAACGCCAAGTTCTTCAACAGTACCGTCAGCACGTGTAATGGTGGCGATAAGTTGAAGTTCTTTAGCGTTTGATTGAGCTACTTGCATTATGTATGTTGCTTTACCAATTCAAGAACCATTGTAAATGTTAAGACTTGTCCTGTTCCTTCATAATCAAAGGTAGCTACAATATCTCCTGTTGGGCTGGCAGCATTATTAATAATGCCACCATAATGCTTAGCTTCTACTTTTCCACGACCTGCAAAGTTCCAGAATACAGTGTTAGTAGAAGCACCTTTCCAAAGAACGTTTACAGTTAATAAATCTTCTACGTCGTAGGTGATTCTATCAACACGTAAGCGATTAGCCTTAACGCCATTAATATCAAAGTCACTTAAATTAGCAGGGGCAACAATAGTGTAAACACCAGCGTCCGTAGCTGTTAAAGTACCTTCGTATTTGATTACAACATGGCGTGGGCCATCAACTAATATTTGAGGTGTTTGAATGACAGTAGTCATATTATTCCCCTATTAACGTGAAAGTTCTTGTGCTGTACCAATAAAGTCTACAGTTAGAGTATCAGTTGCTGTTGGAGTAATTTGAAGAACAGGTGTAATTAAAGCGTTGGTCAAAGTAGTACCAGTAGAACCAATAGTAGGTGCTGTTACACGAGCTACCATAGTGTTACCAGAATATACTAACAAATCTGTGCCATCAAAGTATAAACCAAGCTCAACCCAAGTTGCTGCAGCAGCCGTAGCTACACCAGTAACTAAAGTAGTAGCTGTAGAGTTTACAGTAGATACTAAGTTAATAGAAGTGCTTGAAGCAGCTTTGCTAAACCAAAGACCATCAGTAGTTGCTGAACCAGCTTGCAAACCTACATAGAAAGATTTAGTTCCAGAAACAGCAGAAGCTTGGAAACGTGTTGTAAACCAAAAACGGTTACCTGCTACAAACTGGAAAGAAGACCCACGCTTGTAAGTAGAGGTTGCTGTAGTTGTACCACCTGGAGTTAATACGGCTTGTCCACCAATACCATCTGCAAGTAAGAATGTAGAACTTGTACCAGTAACAATATAATCAGTACCAATAAGAGTGTTAAAGTCGTTCATGTAGCTAGTACTACCTAAATTTTGTAAACTAGCTGTATGGAAAGGGTCTGGGTAAGGATAGCTGTAAAACACTTCACCAGAGTATGCTGTGGATATACCACTTGTAAGACGGGTAGGATTACTCATTTAATTGTTCCTTAACGTGATGAGTTCACGCCCGAAGGCGTTAAGGTAATAGAAATTATTACGAATGATTTTTAATACTAGCTACAGGAGTCATGCGTTTCTTTTTAACGCCAGACAACTGACCGCCTTGATTCTCTACTGCTTGGGTATTGCCTAAACCTTTAGGTGCTTTAGCTTTTGGGGCTGAAGTGCCTTTCATACGATTGTGTACGATTGCTCCTGCTGGTTCTTTAATAATTGGATAGTCCATTATTTGTCCTTTAAGAAGGAAGGGAAAGGAATCTTTTGAATTCCTAACCCTGCCATTATATCACAAATTAACTCAAATGTAAAGAGTTAATCAAGGACCATTTACCCCGTAAACTGCACGTGGGTCTGTCCAACCAAAGCTGTAACGCTCATAGCCCTTAGCTTTAGCGTTCATTGTGTCGAAATCATTGTCCTGATCGAACATGATACCAACACGTTCATAGTATTTCATACCATTTTGAACGTTAGTGCGGAGGAACCAAGCGTGTGGGCTTGTGAGGTAATGGTTCATAACAATACCTTCTGGAATGGCATTAGTTGCCTTCAGAACGTTGATGTCGTTATTTGCAGTACCTGATTGGAATACAGACTTCAGAATGCGATTAGCGTTATACCATTCTTGGCGAGCTACTACCAAGCTACGTGGCATTACGTTGATCAACAAACCACGGTCATTTTGGAAACCCATAATTGCTACAGTTGCATCTTCCAAAGAAGCTTCGGAGAGGTCAACGGAAACAGTAGGAGTATTCGCCCATGTGCCACCAGAGGTGTTAGGATGAACTAAAGAGCACAAAGGTTGATTATCACCACCTGTATACGTTGCATTGAACGCACGGTTGTAGATGTTAGCACCAATGTTTTCTTTGGTTTGACGGAAAGACATTGCCAACGCAGCAGCACGACGCTTAGAAACTTGCTCATACAAGTTGTCATCTAGCTCTTCTTTAGTTACGATGTAACCAAGAGCGTATGCAACGTGTGTATAGCGAGTTACGAAACCTTGGACTTCTGAGTCGTATTGAACCCCAGCACCTTCAGACTTAACAGGAGCAAGACCAAATCCAGTTAACTGAACGTCTTCCTCGTAGTTTTGATGTGAAGTATCTTTGTCAAAAAGATGAATATACTCTTCAGGATGTTCATCATAGGTTTGACCCCACCAAGCTTTGATACCAGGCCATAGAGCCTTTGGGTGAGTACCAGTTGTAATTACACCAGCCATTTTATATATCTCCTATTAATTAAGCACCGAAGGCTTGTTTGTATTGGTGTTTATTAAATACAACCAATAGATTATTGTAAGCACCAGGGGTATTTGTAGGTTCTTGGAACATACCAACGATTTGGAACATAGAAGCTGCAGTAGCTGCAGAGTCGGCTGTTACATAAGTGCTAGAGAATGGCGAAGACTGTGACAGTGTTGTTTGGTTAGCTGTAATTGTAGGAACAGCAGTTGCACCAACTTTAGCATCAGCAGAAGCATTAGCCTGTACTTGGAACACTACGTTAGGATCAGTTACAACATAAACATAGGTGTATGATCCAGCAGACAAACCAATGTACAATTGACCTAAGTTTAAGTTAACGCCAGCCAAGCTTACGCCAGGGTTAGCTACACGAATAGAAACAATAACGCCCAAAGGTACGTCAGTTGCTGCTGCTTTAGTTACTAGAGCAACACCATTGGCGTCATTACCTACAGCAGACTTGACGATATCGCCAATAGCATAAGTGTTAGAAGCGTCGTTAGCGATAGCGTATAGTACGCCTTGCTCGTTAAAGGGTGCACCAGTGATTGTGCCGTTTGGCGACAATCCTGATACGGCATTTACGTTTGCCATGTTTTAAAACTCCTTATGGAATGATTAATATTTGATACCAGCATTATAGAAACCAGAGGAATCAACACCAGGTGTTTTACCTTGTCTAATAGCTGCATCAGTTTTATCGTTACGCTCTTGTAACTGTGCTTGGTCTTCGAGCCAAAACTCTTCTTTGATTTTCATCAAGTAAGCGTACATTGGATCACCTTTTTCACCAGCACCTACTAAGAACCTAACCTTATCTCCTAAATCAAGGTTACGAGAAGTAACATTCTCTGTAACCCCATCTACCTCACTAGGGTGAACAAACTCATAACCGTTTTCAGTGGCAGCCTGAATGCGTCCTGGCGTGTCATTGAAAATATGCAAGTGATAGCCTTCAATTTGCTTTCCTACTTGCAGCTTACCCTGAGTCCCATTAAATACGCCTTTTTTACGTTCACGAGGACGCTCTACCTTAGTAGACTCTGGTGTAGCTTTAACTTCTTTTTTAATTTCAGTCATGTTCTTTCTCCCTTAATTCCAGTCATATTCAGCAACATATTGCTCTTTGGTCATCAGACCTTGCTTAACAAATTTATCACATGCTGATTTAGCATCATCAGGTAAATTATTGTAAGACTTCTTACCTGAGCTAACCGATGGTCTTGCTGTTCCGTTAGGAGCACCTTCCATTGGATTAGGGGTACGTTTCTTACCAAATTTCTCTGGAAGCATCTCTGCAAGTTCTTGATCTAGTTTGTCTAAAAATGCTTTTCCTTGTAAGCTAGGATTCTCACGTCGTAATTCAACGCCTAATCCATTTGCCATACCAGTCAAACGTGTATCTTTACCAAACCAATCATTCTTGTCCATCCACTCATTCAGTGTAGGATCTTGTGTAACTTGAGGTACTTCTTTTGCTTTATCTTCAGCAGCTTTTAAGTCTTGTTTGGCTTCTTGACGTTGCTCTTTCAATTCATCCATTGCATCGTCAATTGCTATTGCCCTGTCACCATCGCCTTGTGTGATTGCATCACGTTTAGCTTGTTTCAGTTGCTCTAGCTGGCCTTCAAGTTCTTTGGTCTTGCGTTCAAACTGCTGCTTTTGATACTCACGAAACTCTTTAGCAGACTCTCGTGCTTCTTCAGCAATCTTTTTCGCTTCACCTAATTCTTTAAGTAATTTCTCATTATTCTTACGTAAGATTGGCATAATCTCTCTGCCCCGACGCACAAACGTCTCAGCATCAACCCAATCGTCTTCAGAACCACGGAATTCTTCTTTGGCTACCCAACCCTGCGCCCTTGCTTCGGACTCGTGCTGTGTGGCTTCTGGAGCTTCCTGAGAGCCTTCTTGTTGTGTATCTACTTGTGTATCTTCACTCATTATACAATCCCTTTTAATAGATGTGGATCAATAAGGCCCATATCATCGTCTAGCTTGGCTACTAAATTATCGTAATTAATCATGCGATAGTCTTTGCCGTCTTTACCTTTGTACATTAAACCAGAATACTTAGCGAAAGCTACTCTCATACCAACTTCAACAACACCTTGAGGACATTCATCACCCATCGCCATTATTTCACCTGTGGTGTTAGCAAGTTGCTCACGTTCACTGGTTTCATCCGTTGATACAATAATTCCACTAGCTGTCTTATTTTCTACAACTAAAGGCTTAATCAATACCCTATCTAAGATAGGAGTAATGCCTGATACATTAGACATCTTTATTTTCCTTTACTGATTCCATTAACTCTTCATAGGTAATCCTTAGAATGCTGGTTACTGCTGCTGCTCGGCCTCGAAGATTAGCATCATCTTCACTACCAACTAACAACATTTCTTTTAACCACTCTCTATCGTTATCCATTGCTTTAAAAAAAGCTTTGGTAACTCGACTACCCTTCCATTCTGAAAACTCTTGCTCCGTGACTACGATTGCCATACTTTCTCCTTGTTAATACTATTCTGGTGCTACTTCTCCTTCTTTAGGAGCTTTTACATCATTCATGTGTTTTTCTAAAGCCATTACAGTTTTAAGGCTATCTTGAATACCTTCTTGCTTAGCTCTAGCTGCACCAATTTGGGCATCAATCATAGCAATTTCATGCCCTGTCTGTACGCCACCAGCCTGCTCAACAGCAAGGATAGCTTCAGCTTCTAGTTTGTGAATCTTAGCTTGTTGGAGTTCAGCATTTTGTGCCAGCTTGATAGCAGCCAACTTAGTTTGCAATTCCATATCCATTTGTTTAATCTGACTACGCATTTGCTCAATTTGAACTTTCTCAGAAGGTCCTGGCTTGATAGCATTAGGTCCTTTAGGATCAGGCAGTACTTGATCAATGTTAGATACTTTCATTGCTTTGAGGTAGTTCTTCTGAACTTCATACATATTCATGCCAGGTGTTGTAGAGGCAAGTTGCAATAAAGCAGAAGCTTGTTGGATACGTTGTGTGTCAGATACAATGTTAGGATCTGCAGAAGGACGTACATCAGATACAGGACCTGAGTAATCTTCAGCAGCAATAAAGTTTTGACCTGTGTCGCTGTTGTAGTCTTCTACACCTTCAAGGTATAATTGATTCAAACGATACAGCTTACGGAACTCATCTTTAAGAGACCTGTATGTACGCTTGAATATACCCGAAAAGATTTTCATCCCTTGCTCTGCCATCGTTCTCGTAGTTTCTGCAGCGGTATTCTGACCAGGATTTTGTCCTGAAAGAATATCAACAGACCCACCAATACGCTCACCGTAATTAATGAGCAGATTAAGCAAAGTAAAGAGAACTTGAGAAGGCTCACGTACTGGGAGAGGCACAATGCCTTTACGCAAGTCATCGCCTGTGGTGTCAACATGTTTCCATTCCAAAGGTGCAAAGTTGTAGTTACCGCCTCTTAACTTGATACCACGTGAAAGGAAACCACCTGCGGTGTTTGCCATTGTTCCGCAGTCGATAAGCTGATTGAGAATGGTATCAATACTTTGATTAAGTGGTCCAAGTAAAGATCCAAAGCCCAAGTCATAGAACCCACCATCAGGTGAGGGAATGAAAGGGAACTTAGTGAAATAGGTTTCTGGTGTAATCCGTAGTACATTACCTTTATCATCTCTTTCAATAGAAGTGGTGAAGTAACGAGCTACAATACGCAGGATCTGTTTAGTATCACGACGCATCCATACAATGTACGGCTCAGCATAGCCATCACCATCAAGATCGATGTAGGTGTGTTGTTCTAGAATCTCGTAAGGAGTAGACTCATCAATAGAGTCTGGTGCTTGCATACCTTGAGCTTTATTCTGAGCCAAAGTCAGATTAGACTGTGGAACAGCAGCAGGCATGATTTCAGTCATCTTAACAAACAAACCACGAGCTACACGCTCATAGATGTCGTTACGAGACATGTATTGAATTTGAGTTACACGTGGGGATGTGGCTAAATCTTTAGTCCAATAGTTTACGACAAAATCCTTAGCAAGGATGTTCTCGGAAACGTTGTGTTTGAGGATAGGATCAAAGTATGATTTCTTGAAAGCACAACCAACGATAGGTTGAGAGATCAATACACGATCCATCTCGGCTTCCCAGTTAAGGTCTTCCTCAAGGATTTGGTAAGACATGTGTTGACTTACACGATGAGCACGTGCATCTTTTTGTCCTGTAGGGTCATCACCGATTACACGACATTGAACGGGAGTTTCCCCGTTAATAAGGACTGGGTAACTACGAGCATGAAACTGAAGAGCAGCAATAGTAACAAGTGGAAATTTGACATTAGATGCTCCAGGCCAAGGAAATGATTTAGCTTCTGCAACTTGTAAAGCAAGTTTCATAGACTCTTCAGTACGCTTTTCCCATGCTGAACGAGATTCTTTATCGGCTTCAAAGCCTTTCCAAACATGATAACCGACAGTATATAGGTCCTGCTCTTCCATTGCTTCAGCAATGTTAGGCATCTCTACAATCTTATCAAGGTCAAATTCAGTATTCAGTTCCATCAATATCCCGTTGTTTCGTTGCGTCCTGCTTGATCGTATCCAGCTTCGTATAAGGCAAACCTGTATTCTTCTTCGTTGAGTTCTTGTTGAGTAGCAGCTACTTGCATTTGATTAAGTAACAATCCGATATATGCCCAAGCGTCAACTTGATCGTCATGTCTATCTCTAGGAAACCTTAGTAGCTCATCTTCAAACGTTTGATACCAATCAGCAGAGTTGTCAAACTTTACGGCTCCTGCTCTCATACGAGCTTGCATTGACCGAGCACGACTTAATTTATCACCACTAGGCTTGAGCAACACTAGGTTGATAAAAGTATCTTGCTTCATCATTGCTTCGTTAAGATATGGACCGATAGACTTCTGGATCGTTCCTGCCTCAATTCCAAACAATTCAGGTTTGTAAGTTCGCTGGAGGGCAAGGATAGTTTCCACAATCTGCATTGCATCCATCCTATCACGGACGATGTTCACACACTGCAAGTGCTGATTTTCATCCATCCCTGCCACAGCAAAAACACTGTAATCACTATGTTGCCTTTGGCTGATTGCTAAGTCACAAGCAATGTAGTAATTTAAATTCTTTTTACGGTCTTCTTCTTTTAAAGGACTAAAGTCACTCTTTTTAAAGAACCCGTTAGCATCATCAAGAGGTACGTTAAGCATCTCTTGAGAATACACATCAGCTAAACCTTGACTGACGTATTGAGCTTTACGCTCTTCTAATGCTTTTTTGTTCCACCTATCAGGCCACAGAATCTTACTAAAGTCATCTGTATGGGCACGATACTTAATGGATAACCAAGAAGTCTTATAATTAGTAAACTGCTTTAAATCTTCAGTTATTAAATTCTTTAATACTTTAGAACCTAATGCAGACAACTGAGACTCAGGCATTAGACGTTCTAACAATGAGTCTAGGTGCAAAATAGTACCTACGATACGAATCTTTCCTGTAACTGACAGGGCAGGTATGAGTGCTGAGTAGAACCATCTACGAAGCTTTTCTCTACGATCTTTATTTAGAACCTGTTCATCAGATTCCATATCGTCACAGATGATTAAATCAGGACGCTTGTTTAACCATTTAAGACCACGAAGCTTTTGTTCAGAACCTTTAGCTTGAATACGAAAGGTATGACCATCTTCGAATTTACCTATTATATCATCTTCTGTTTGCTTTGTCAACTCAATGTTGCCAAATAAACCATGTATATCTTCATTGTCCCTAAGTTCCTTAATAATATCACCAAGGAACAAACCAGCTTGTGAAAAGCTGTCTGAGACGATCAAGACATACTTAGACCTACGAAATAGTACTTCTGCAAGACAATAGGTATACGTAACAGCAGTAGACTTACCATGACCACGAGGAGCAGCAATAGCCACAAACTTATCTTTTGAGCAACATAGCTGCCATAGCTCACGATGGAACTCTGGGGTCTGAGTAGCTGAGTCAAAGTTCTTAACCAGACAAGCATTACTAAAACCCTCAATGACTTCACTAGATAACTCCATCAAGCTTCGTTTTCAATCACAAGAGGCTTAGGAGTAATGTCTTTCTCTTTAGGCTTAGCAAAGGTTTTAAACTGTTCTGCTAGGGCAGCTAACCTGGCATCGACAGTCTTTTCAATCTGTTCTTGCTGTGGTTTAGTCTCAATAACATCTTTACGCTCTAGCATGTCATTGGCTACTTTAGCTGCATCTTTCATCGACACAGGAACACGAATTAGTTCAGACGTCTTAGGGTCATATTGATAATTACCCTTTTCCAGCCTATCTTCTGTGACATCTAAAGCTCTAGACACAATCTTATTTAAACGAGCATTCAGTTTAAGGTTGTCCTCAGCTTTAAGGTCATCAACCATCTTCTTAAACCATTCGGTGTATCTCCAACGATTAAACGTTGCTAGTGGTATCTCTAATGCAGCAGCAGTTTGAGCACCATTACCGATAGCTAGGAATGTAGTAGCAGCTTCAAGCTTTTGACTATCAGACCACCATTTACCTTCGCTTTTTAAATCTCGTTTCTTTCTACGTGTCATATCTTAGACAATCCTCTACTCAATGTTTGTAATTATAACATACAATTGTTAAAAAGTCAACACTTATTTTTAATATGTAGGGGACAGATAAAGCTTGACAAAAAGACAAAGTAGTGTTATAATTACTATATAGTTACGGAGTAGCTACTTCTTAGTAACAATATAGATAGTAGTTTATATAATAATAAAGACTATTACTAAATAGAGCTAAAGAGCACAATGTAGCCTACATAGAGCTAGAGAGCACTATTCAGTACTGTTACTAGACATTGTTTTAATTGTCTTACAACACTCCGTAGAGCCTATGGATCACATCTTAGCCTGTCCAGGCACAACCCTTTACCTTCCTTAAACTCTATTCAGAGCCTCTCTAAGGAGTCCCAAGGGACTACCCCTTGTTTTAAAAATTACATCAGCGTCATAAATAGCGTTATATATATAAATAAATAATTCTTTTTTACCCCCACGGGCCTAGGGTTTACCCTGTGTTGTTTCTATACCACACTCCTAGCCCTCCCTGGCACGTTGCTGCGTTGTTATTATACAACACTGTTGTTTCTATACAACACTTATGATCATGTGTTGTTTTTATACCACACTTTACATGGCCTGTCACGTTGCTCCATAGTTTCTTTGGAGTTTTTGGAAGAGTGTTGTTTCTATGCAACAGCCTGGTGAGTCTGTCCCCATTACTGAATAGGCTGCACCAAAGCTGTGCAGATTTCACAATGTGATATGATAAAAAGGGTGTTTCATAATGTGATATTTAAAATCAATAACTTACGATAGCTTCAGCCTATCCAACTGCTACCCATTATTGAGTAGAACTATCGGGCCTTTTCATAATGTGCAATTCAATTCTAAAGCCCTTTATAGGCTCTCTCAGCCCTTTTTCGTGATTCCCTTGCCTTAGTATGTCCAAGCGATGAACTCGATTTTCCTGGGGTAAACCCTATTAGGGTTTTTAGTTCTTGACGTGGTAAAAACAAAGCCCCACAGTAGAGTCATGGTATCACTTTGATATCTGATTACTAACCAATAAGGCATAGAACAAATGAAAAACTGGCAAGCCGTACTACTCACAATCTTATTATTCATCGTGGCTCAGATTGTATGGCACTATACTAAATAGACTAACTGAAGAGGCTTGATGAGCCGAAACACTCGAGAGAGTGTCTTAGTCAAACGAAACACTACCCTTAAAGGAAATAGAACCATGAAACAAACTATCAACCTCTCACAGTTCCGTGATGAGTTCAACGCAATCCGTCCCAACAACTTCACCTTTGAAGGCTTGGAAATTCTCTACGACTATGTGGAGGAAATGATTCCCGACTTCGATCTCGATGTCATCGCCTTGTGTTGTGACTTCTCCGAGGGAACAGTCGAAGAGCTAATCCGTGACTTCTCCATCGACTGTGACGATGTAGAGGACGACGAAATCGACGCTCATGTCCTCGATTATATCAATGACCATTCTGTCGTCTTAGGTGTCACTTATGACGGCTCTATCGTTTATCAATCCTTCTAAGGAACTGTTAAAAATGAAAATCACCCCAATTAAATCCAATATGACTCAATTAGACCTAGCCGATGGCACTCGTGTGCTCTTCAGCTACTCTACCCCTGTGGCTTGCTTTGAGCCTCGTTTAGGCTATCTCAGAACCGCTAAAAAATGGAGTCAAACAACAACCCGCCACATCAATCATTGGCTTGATGGTGTCGAGGCTACACAAGCCGAACAAGTATTTTTTGATAACCTTGTACATGGAGCATAAGCAAATGGAAAAAATCATTTATATCGAAGCTCGGAAAAACTATGGTGCATGGGTTTACTATCCCGCTTGCCCTCAGTCTGAACTCTTCGCAGAAATTGCGAAGGCTAAAACGCTCTCTATCGACACAATTAAATTTATAGAGAAGTTAGGTTATAAAGTAGAACGCAAAGCCGAAGAACCTTTGGGATGGAGAATGGAAAAATGATTAACTTAGACCAATACAAAACAACAAACGAATCCGCAATATATAAAAATATTCCCATCGAAATTCTGGGCGAGGTAAGAGCTTATTTTAAAGCGGAAGGGGTTAAGATACGTGTCCGCTATCGTGGGCAACGTAACAACCCAAATGATAGACGCCCTCAACATAACAGGTGGAATTGGTGTCTCCCTCAGTTCGCTGATAGATTTAGTGTCTATTACGCTGACAGTCGCAAAGCCCCCACCTATCAAGCATGGGTAGCACCTAAGCAACCTCGCACCCTATACGAGTTCCATCAAGCCGTGATAACAACTGCCTATTGCTACGCTGACAGTCTCGAAGAGGCTCAAAAGATGATGGGTAATGGCTCTGTGTTTGTATCTAAAAGAGAGGTAGGTGCAGAATGAAAACTTATGCGATGTTTTACGATGATTGCGAGATTCATGTCACGCTAAAGGTAGGCACTCTAGAAAGCCTTGATTCGCTCCGTGAGGAGCTTATCGAGACGCTAAAGGGTAATCCCACACTTGAGCGAGGATATGCGGAGCAGTACCCTTTCTATCAAGCTGAATGGGAGATTGTCGGCTCTGCTCTTCCTGTTGGCTTTGATGTGTCTACTATTTTGGAGGTGAACTAAATGAGATACGAAATTCAAGAATTAACCCTATGCGATGGGTGGGTAAATACGTGGCATGAATGGGACGATGACAACGAAGAGATACCCATGACCTTTGATACCTACGCACACGCAGTAGAGCAATTAGAGGAGCATCTGTATGACTACCAAAAGGCATTTAATATGGGCGATGTTGATTCACCCGAGGATAGGGAAAACTTTAGAATCGTGGAGGTGCTCTGATGGCTTACCAACTCGAAGACCTTTATCAATCCCTTAACGACATCTACTACCAAGTGGACGAAGGTAAGATGACCCTACAGGCGGGTGAGTTCTTAGCAAAGAAGTGTTGCTATGAGTTCATACGCATGTGTGATGTTAAAGAATAGAAGGAGACATATATCAATGAATGACTTCCACGCACACCTAACCAAGCCCATAAACTACGACTCTTTGGAGGTTGATGGAATCGACACAAGAGACTATCCCGACTTCTGCGATGCCTACTTCTCGCACGGAGAATACGAAGATGGCGAAGAAATGAGTGACGCAGCCCTCCAGGATTTGACCGAAAAAAATCCTAATTTGTTACACGCTAAAATTAACGATGCACTTTACTAAGGAGCTACACGCATGAAAACATTAGATAGCAACGAACGCAACGAGTTAGCAGAAAAAATCGCTAATAGATGGACAGACACCGCAGACATGAAAGAAGTATTGAGCTATTATTACAATGCTCAAATGGAATATTTAAGCGATTTATCCGATGATGAATTACTAGACCTTGCACAAGAGGAGATTAACAAATGAAACACGATATATTTTTTAATACTAAAGATGAGCTATTGACTTGGTTAGATGAGAACTTCCCCGATGCAGTCGTCGCACATGTGGCAAGCAACGGAGCAACCTATTCAACGCATGATTGCGAACTCGTCACAGAAGGATTACACTTAACTCTGCACTTTAGTGCTAACAAAGGAGAATGACATGACCGATAGATATTACGAACCCGAAGACGGAGACGACCCCGAAGTGTTCGACGAAGCCGTCGCCATCTATGCTAACGAACTCTTTCAAGACGAATGCAACCCGATGGAGAATTGGAACGAGGGAATCATCGAGATTGGTTTAGATGATTCAGACTATCCGACACCTTCCCACGCACCTATGGAGATTGTTCAAAAGGTGATAGACTATTGGCATGAGAGAGCAATACATAGAGCAACTTGTTTCTACGAAAACCACCCCGAGGCACTTTATGACTAATTTACAAGACCAAATGACATCAGGCGAGGCAGAACTCATGTGGAATGAGTTTTGCTATCACAACACGCTATGCGATTCAGTCGCTTTTATGCTAAAATATGGACGTGATAAAGTAATCAACGATATTGTTGATATGTACGAATCTGCAGAGGCGACAAATGACTGAAAACTTAATTAAGCAACTACGTGCATACGCAGAGAAAGACGAATACGTCGTTACACGCAACCTATTACTACGTGCAGCCGACGCACTCGAAGCCCAGGAAGATAACCGCAAAGCCTTATGGAATAAGGTTCTAAACGATAGTCAGAACTTTTTAGATGCAGAACGCTATCGTTGGCTTCGTGATGGTTCGTGGGATGTACCACAAGAAGAGATAGCACCTGCCATTGTGATGTGTGATGGTAAGATGACTACGCACGTGTGGCTCACAGGCGATCATGTAGATCAAGCCGTTGATTCATGGATGACTAAAGAATTTAAACGTAAAGAGGTGAAAGAATGAGTGACATTACAGTTAAGATAGATTTAGGAGTATGGCTAAATAGTAAAGGTCAAGTGCTTCTCTATGTTGGTGAGCACCCCGAAGCAGAAGAGACATTTTCATTACTAGATTTAGTAAGGATGGAAATCAATTCGCATAAGGTACTAGGTACGGATGCACTTGATAGAGATGAGGCTAAGAAGTTTGTCAAGCTCAAGAAGGTATTGACACAATGCTTAGACCATCTTAATCGTGAGCTTGGTAGTGCTAAGTAAATATTGGGTTTATGATGAGGAAGGTCTCATGCTTAGATGGTTTTATACTAAGGCTGAGGCTCTCGCATTCGTTGGCTCTAACGCATGGACTATTGAACTAAAGAAAGCACCGAAGTTTATATTTGAGGAGGCACTATTTTGAAATTTAACAATGCAGAATCTATTTTGATTATCATATTATGCTTAACTAGCTTAGTAGATACTATTTTTAACGTATTAACTTATATCAGAGGATAACATGACAGACGCAGAATTAAAAGCATTACTAAATCGTGGTGGTATTGGTGAAACTCTATATGAAGGTGAGATTGGAGAAACTAATATGCCTACATGGAGAAAATTAGCAGAAGTATTTAAAGATTATTATGATTTACAAAGATATAATGAAGATAATGCCTGAAGATAATCGTGCGGCCACATATTCTCCTGAACAAATGGATTGTGAGTGGTTTCCGTGGGATTGTGATAATGTTTCAAGGGAAGCTCCTGGAGGCGATGAAGAAGAAGATGATGGGTAGGTATCAAAAGTCACAGAAAACGCCTAAAAAGCACCTTAAAATTGATTTAAATGGTACTATGGAGACACCATGAGATGTTATTGTTGTAACAACCTTCTGACTGATTATGAATCAACGATTAAATCAGTTAATAATAATGATTATTTAGATATGTGTCTAAAATGTCTAAAAACAGTAAAAGACGATATCCTATATAGAGATAGAGTAGATTTACTAAGTAGTAGTGATGTAGATGATTTAGACATCTATTTAGAAGATTTAGACTTTGATGATTATTAAGTATTATTATTGTTTTTATTATAATATTATAACTATGTAATAATGTAGTACTAAGTAGTAATATCGAGAAAGGTATTTTATGAATTATTTGTCTGTATGTAGTGGTGTCGAGGCTGCGACAGTAGCTTGGCATGGTTTAGGATTTAATCCATTAGCATTTTCAGAGATTGAACCTTTTCCTTCTGCAGTATTATCTAAGCATTATCCGAATGTCCCAAATCTGGGCGACATGACTAAATATAAGGAGTGGGATTTAAATGGAACAGTTGAACTTCTCGTTGGAGGAACCCCTTGTCAATCATTCTCAGTCGCAGGTCTCCGTAAAGGTATCGAAGACCCAAGAGGTAATCTTGCCCTCGTCTATTGTGGACTTCTTGACCACTTTAGACCCAAGTGGTTTGTTTGGGAGAACGTGCCAGGTGTCCTCAGTAGTAGCGGAGGACGGGATTTTGGTTCCTTCCTCGGGGCGGTGGCAGAACTCGGGTATGGGTTCGCATACAGAGTTCTTGACGCTCAACACTTCGGAGTTCCCAAAAGACGACGTAGAGTCTTCGTTGTCGGATGTCTTGGAGGTTGGGAACCTGCCTCAAAAGTTCTATTTGACACCGATTGCTTGTCAGGGAATCATAAGAAGAGCAGAAAAGAGAAACAAGGAGCTACCTCCCTTATTGAAAGGGGCATTGCATATGGTGGCTCAGACCCAACTTGCTCCGACACAGTCACAAGAAAGTGGCACAAAGGCTCAGGAGGCCCAAGCGGAAATGAGTGTAAACTTTTTGTAGCAGAGTCTTATGTTTATGAAACACATCCTGCTGATAGTCGTGTTAAAGAGATGGGTGATGTTTGTCAGACAGTTACAAGTCGGTGGGGTACAGGCGGTGGTAATACTCCGTTGGTGCAACAGGCTTATAGCATTCGTGAAGATGCTAAGGCGAATAACTTTAGTGCGACTCCTTTACAAGTATCTACGGCATTAAAGGCTCTGCAGCCTAGCGTTCAATCACACCACGCACAGACCTTTATTGCTGAGGCTATTCCTATCAACGACAAGGCAACTCGTCATAGTGGTGGTGGGGATACACGGAAGAATGATGGAGCAGGTAATGGGCTTGGTGTCGGTAAAGAAGGAGACCCTAGCCCTACATTAACTCGTGGTGATAAACACGCAGTATTCCATGATATGAAGGTTCGTAAGCTAACTCCTAAAGAGTGTGAACGATTGCAAGGCTTCCCAGATGATTACACAAACATCGAATGGAGAGGGAAGGAAGAAGCCCCTGATGGACATCGTTACAAAGCTATGGGAAACTCTATGGCGGTTCCTGTAATGAAATGGATTGGAGAAAGAATAGCGAATGTCGAACTTTATTAAACATATTCCATGCGAAAAGTGTGGCTCATCAGACGCTAATGCGTTGTTTGATGATAACCATACTTACTGCTACGGATGCCTGACTTATGTTGCAGGCGATGGAGAAGTAGTTAAAGGAAAGAAAGAATCAAGACCTATGTTAGAAATTAAAGGCGAAGTAAAGTCAATTAGCGAACGAGGAATCACTCGTGATACTTGTCAGCACTTCGGTGTGACGCAAGACGCTACAACGCAATACTATCCTTATGCGAATGAGGATGGCGTTATTGTAGCGACTAAGAATCGTATCGTGGAAGGTAAGTTATTTGGTATCACAGGACAATGGAAAGACACGACTCTGTTCGGTCAGCAGTTGTTCGCTAAAGGTGGTAAGACTGTAACGCTTCACGAGGGTGAGCTAGATGCTCTAGCAGGCTTTCAGATGAGTGGTAGCAAGTACGCTAACGTCTCAGTACGTAATGGTGCTCAAGCTGCTCTAAAAGATGTTAAAGCGAACTATGAATGGTTATCTACATTCGACAATATTTACATCTGTTTTGATGCAGACGAGCCAGGACGCAAGGCTGCGAATGAGGTTGCTGAAATATTAGGCAACAAATGTAAGATTGTTAAACACGCAAGTGGCTTCAAAGATGCTTGTGATTACTTGGCAGTTGGCAAAGGTGCTGAATACATCAAGCAATGGTGGGCTGCAGAGCAGTGGACTCCTGATGGAATCATCGCAGGCTCTACGCTATGGGAAGAAGTTAATCGACCTGTGGAGAAGTCTTCGGCTATGTATCCGTGGGCAGGTGTTAATGAACTTACCTACGGCATACGCTCTGCGGAACTTATTACAGTTTGTGCAGGCTCAGGGTTAGGTAAGTCACAATTCTTGCGTGAGGTTCTATGGCACTTGATTAAGACTACTGACTCCAACATTGGCTTAATGTTTATGGAAGAATCAGTGCGTAAGACAGCACGAAGCATTATGTCTTTGCACCTGAATAAGCCACTGCACTTACCTGATACACTCGTTAGCCCTGAAGAGTTAAAGCAATCCTTTGATGCTACGATGGGAACAGATAGGCTCTTCTTGTGGGATAACTTTGGCTCTACTGATATTGACAACGTGGTAAATCGTATTCGCTACTTCGCTAAGGCAGCCGACTGCAAATACATCTTCTTAGACCATATCTCGATGATTATTTCTGCACAGTCTAATGGTGATGAGCGTAAGGCGATTGATGAGTTGATGACTAAGTTACGTATGTTAGTGCAAGAAACTGGAGTATGCCTTATTGCTGTATCACACCTTAAGCGTCCAGAAAGTAAAGGCCATGAAGAGGGTGCAGCAACATCATTGTCTCAGTTGAGAGGCTCTGCAAGTATTGCTCAGCTATCTGACATCGTGATTGGATTGGTTCGTAATGCACAGCATGAAGACCCTATCGAGCGTAATACCACACGAGTTAGTATTCTAAAGAATCGTTTCAGTGGGTTAACCAGTCCTCACTGTGCGTCACTGCTTTACAACAAAGATACTGGTCGTATGTTAGAGATTCAGGAGGAACTATAATGGAACTATATAAATTGAAGAAAGGTGATTGGTTTAAAATCACTGATAAAGAATTAAAAGTACCTGTAGCACATGATGCTGTAGACCTTGATGAGAAGTATTGGTTTGGACACATTGATGGAATGTATAGTTACTGCAAAGATAAAGACGGACAGTTATGTCACTTTGCGGCTTGGACAGAAGTGGAGAAAGTATGACTAAAAATGTATACAAATATCGGACAACGATGACCTATGTTTGCATGCTTTTTTCTTTAAATTTCATGTATTTACAAGCGTTTTTCAAAGAGGTCGCCTTTTATGAACATACGATTTTATAAGGCTCCGTGGTTTAAAGGCGAGCCACTACAGTGGAATTCGCCACGCTTTAATGGTGGTGACATGTACTATGTGTACCGATTCGGCCCAATACTATTACAGGTGAGAAAATGAACGCAAATGAACTAGCTGATGAGTTAATGAAATTTTATAACTTAGAAGAAAACACAGCACCAATTCAGATATATGACTTAGCAGCCACAATGCTACGCCAACAACAATCTGAAATAGAGTATTGGAAAGAAATGTTTGATAAAGCAATGAAAGCACAAGAAAAATGAGAGACGGTGGAAAAGGCGATAAGAAAAGACCTGTTTTTAATCAAGAACAGTTTGAAGCTAATTGGGAAAATATCTTTGGTAAAAAGCACAAGCCTGTAGTTGAGGAAGTGGATGAAGGTGTCTATCTAATAACTGCAAAGTTTGGTAAAGATGAACCGACTGATAGCAAGTAGTGGTTTCTTAGCAGGTATTTTTGTTATTATGATGATGCAACAGTGGTATAATAACAATATAGGTGACGATAGGTGCTATGAGACTTTTCAGTATGAAGCATTCTACTCTGTGAATCATGGAATAGAATATTGTTTTTATCGTAAGAGAGAATACCCATACTCAATTAAGGGTGGGGTCATAGGAGTTAAATGAAGACGTTAGTATTAGACATCGAGACCAACTTAGCACACGATACAATTTGGTGCTGTGTAACTCTACATCGAGAGACTAATGACATTACTGTATGGCGTTCTGCACAAGGCTTAAAGGAATATTTAAACAATGCTACATCTATCATTTTCCACAATGGACTTTCTTTTGATGCTCCTTTGCTTAATCGCTTATGGGGAACACAAATCAGGAAATCCCAATGCCAAGATACTCTTTTGCTTTCTCGCCTTTCTGATTCTGCTAGAGATGGTGGGCATTCCTTAGAAGCCTGGGGTAAGACTTTAGGTTTTGAGAAGATTGACTTCTCAGACTATGATGGTGGATTGACTGAAGAGATGGTAACGTATTGCATTCGAGATGTGGAGCTTACGTCTAAAGTTTATGACATCTTGGTCGATGAAGTTATTAAGAATAAGATTAGTCCTGAAGCTGTGAAATTGGAGTATGAAGTACAAGTTATCTTATCGGAGATGGAGCGTAATGGATTCAAACTCGATGTACCCTATGCACAGACGCTGCTCTGTCAGATTAAGACAGAGATGGCAGAGATTGAAGAGTCCCTCCAAGCCATATTTCCCCCAATTATTACGGAACGAGTCTCTGAAAAGACTGGGAAAAGGCTTAAGGACGATATTGAAGTATTTAATGTTGGGTCACGTCAGCAGATTGCAAAACGTCTTACGTCTAAGGGTTGGAAACCAACCAAGACTACGGAGAAGGGGCAAATTATTGTCGATGAAGCGGTACTTAATGAAGTATCACTTGTCGAAGCCAAGCCTATAGCACGTTATCTTACGTTACAAAAGAGAGAATCACAGTTAGATTCATGGTTAGAAAAACTAGGAGAGGATGGTAGAGTTCATGGTAAAGTCATTGGCTTTGGTGCTGTTACTGGTAGAGCTACTCATAGTAGCCCTAATATGGCACAAGTCCCTGCGACTAGGGCAGTGTTGGGAACAGAGTTTCGGTCATGCTGGACGGTTGAAAGCGGAAACGTATTGGTGGGTGTCGATCTTAGCGGTATTGAGCTTCGATGCTTTGCTCATTACCTTAATGATCAGGAATATATAGATGAAACAGTTAACGGTGATGTCCACACGAGAAATCAGCAGGCGTTCGGGGTTGAGACCAGAGACCTTGCGAAGACTGTCCTTTATGCGACTTTGTACGGAGCTTCCGCAACCAAGATCGGTAAAGTTATTGGTGATACTCCGAAGCGTGGAGCCGAGATTATTGGCAATTTCAGTAAAGCAATACCAGCGTATGCTAAGCTTAAAGCCAAAGTTGAGAGGTTTGCTGAAAAAGGAACACTACCTGGGCTTGGCGGTTATCAGCTTAAGGTCAGGTCGAGTCATTCGTCGCTTAACACGTTACTTCAAAGTGCAGGGGCTATCATCAGTAAACAGTGGCTTGTTCAAATCACAAAGAACCTTCGAGCCAAAAAGATTCCGTACAAGCTTGTCGCATGGGTTCACGACGAAGTTCAACTCGAAACTCCTCGTGAATACGGAGATATTGTAGGGAAAGTGGTTGTTCACTCTGCTGCTGAGGCAGGTGAAATATTGCAGTTCCGTTGTCCAGTCGGGGCTGAATATGGTGTGGCAGAAAACTGGGCAGGAAGCCACTAATTGTGGTATAATAGTAGTTCGCAGTTAACTAAATTAAGAGGAATCAACATTATGAGTACAGGTAAATCAGTAGCAGTTCAGGCAGATGTTTTTTGGGCATGTACACAAACTCCTAATCCTACTTCGGATAAAGAGCAGTACACCATTAACCTAGCGAACTTGTCAGATAAGGCAGTAAAAGCATTAGAAGAGTTAGGCATTACAGTTCACAGCAATGCAGAGAAGCGTCCTGATGAAGGTCAATACATTACTTGTAAGAGTAACTACAAGATTGATGCTTTTGATGTCGATGGAAAAACAATCTCTACAGATAAGAAGATTGGTAATGGCACTAAAGCCACTGCAATCGTGTCTTCTTATGAGTGGACTTACCGTGGTAAAAAAGGTGTTAGCCCTTCGTTGAAAAAGTTGACAATCACTAATCTGATTGAATACAAAGGTGCTAATGTAGAAGAACTGGACGACGTTCTCTAATGGCTCACATCCTTATTGATGGCGATATCATCGGATACCGAATCGGTTTCTCGACTGAAGAGGAAAACGAGAAAATCGTCATCTCTAGGGTTGCGACATTTATTGAAACAATGCTTTGGGAGGATCTCGAAGCTGAGACCTACCAAGGCTACTTAACTGGTAAAGAGAACTTCCGTTATGACATCGCAAGAACTGCTCCGTATAAGGGAAATCGCACTGCTCCTAAGCCTAAGCACCTCCAGCTTATTCGAGACTATCTTGTCTCTGCCTGGGACTTCCAAGTCTCTGTCGGGCAAGAAGCGGATGATTCGATTGCGATAGAACACACGGCAAGAAACCATGAGAGCATCATTGCTAGTATTGATAAAGACTTCCTACAGCTTCGTGGTAATCATTGGAACTTTGTCAAGAAAGAAATGACTTTTGTAACAGAAGAAGAAGCAATTAAAAACTTTTATAGACAGGTACTTACAGGTGACAGAGTTGATAACATCATTGGCCTCAAAGGTATCGGCCCTGTTAAGGCTGACAAAATCCTCTCCGAACGTGATAGTGCAGCAGAAATGTATACTGCTTGTGTCGAAGCTTACAACGGAGAAGAAGAACGAGTCATTGAAAACTGCAGATTGCTATGGCTTAGAAGAGAAGCCGACCAACTCTGGGAACCACCCACCAAAGGGTTATAAATGATTCTACTACTAACTAACCACGGTCACTCAGACGAAAGGTTTAATGAATATGTTCAACGAGCTTCTCAGTTTTATGCTGAGCAATTATTCCCTAAACAACTTCTCAGACATATTGTGGTATCTATTAAGTTTAATAAGCATTTGGATGCTTTTGGATACAGTAGTATTGAGAAAAGAAACACAAAAGGAAAAGCTAGGGAATTCTTAATTGAGTTACATCCCTACATTACAGGTAAAGAAATCTTAAAAACACTTGCACACGAGTTTGTGCATGTTAAACAGTATGTATACGAGGAATTAAATGAAGAGCAAACACAATGGCAAGGTCAACCCTTCGATAGTGACGCAGTGGACTATTATGAATTGCCTTGGGAAATCGAAGCCTACGGAAGAGAAGCAGGGCTTTGGAATAACTTTGCTAAAAAAGAGTCTCTTTGGAATGTCCTTGAAGGTGTCAACAATCCTGACACCCCTGTCCAACCTGTTTCGATAGGCTGGAAAGATGAAGACAAGTTCAGCAAAGCAAAAAGGCCGACTGTTGCAGCAAGCAGTGAGGGACAAGATACTAGAAAAGTTTCCTCATCTGACGGACAGGGACGTAAGAAGCACGAGCATGGGAGCACAAGGGGAGGACGTACAACTCTCAGAGAGTGGCTTAAAAGCTTTTCCTTTCTCG
>Ga0214236_1000070_pt1 | contig 49503 bp, 48 predicted proteins | sample TroBogypolimnion_11_FD_153074 | JGI IMG/M metagenome (GOLD analysis project Ga0214236, IMG submission 153074) | Freshwater microbial communities from Trout Bog Lake, WI - 28JUL2008 hypolimnion | ecosystem: Environmental > Aquatic > Freshwater > Lake > Hypolimnion/Profundal zone | place: Trout...
TGAACCCAATCTAATGCCTGTAATCTTGGTCTGTGTCGGTAGATGTCACCATTTACTTCACCTAGTTTCATGATGATACGTTCCCCGCCTGCAATAATCATCCGCATTTCAAATCCAATCCGACCTTTTAAAATACATCCTAAAGGCTTTCCGCTTTCTAATAGCAGATTGGCACGATCTAGGTTAAAGCTAAAAAATTGTTGCCACTCCGCATTGACGAGCTTATTTTCAATCATTTGTTCAGTAATACCAAACATGAGCATTTCATCTTGGCATAAATAAATACGTTGTTTATCAGCATTTTTCTTGAAATCATCAGCAATATCTTGAAGGAAATTAATAAGCTGCAGAGCACTACAAATGCAATCAGACAATTTGATATTTTCTGGAGAAGCTTGACCATATAAATGTAGCAACAGCTTACCAATTGGATTTGCTGATTGCGCACAATAATCTAATAATTCTTCATAGTTCGCATAACGAGTTTTCACAACATCTTGGCTAAAAGCATTTAGTAAGTCATAAAAAGGCGCCGGTGGAAGACTCTTGCTCCTTATCATGGTTCCTAATCGGTTAAAAAAGTCATTATGAGGTTTAATGTAAGCTTGGATTAAATCAAGGTTTTCACGAAAGTCATTTATTAAGGCTAATCGTTGTTCAACAGATAAATCGCCTTCATCAGCAAAATCATCCGCTTGCCTAGCAAAACTATAAATTAATGCGATAGGTTCGCGTAAATGCCTAGGCAAAAAAATAGACCCTACAGGGAAATTTTCATAATGACTATTTGCTAATGACAGACATGTCGAAGAAATAGGAGTGCTTTTTGGCATAAGTAGTGTAGGTGGGACATGCATTATTGAGTAAGTATGCCACAAATAGAGTGATTTTTTGACAATAATGAGGGGCTAAATAAAATTAGACGTTGCTATAATATTTGCTAAGTAAAAAATAAAATTTAATAGTTTGTTTAAATTAAATGCGACTAATTTCTCCAAGTAAGTCACAAATCGCGTATATTTATAGTCAATATTTTAAATTGATTTTAGCAATTTTCTTCACGATTATTGCATGGAGCTTTTTTAATGAAAAAACCTTATTACATCGATTTTCCACAAGAGCATTTAGAAGGCCAAATGCATCGGTACCGCTGTAGCTTTTGCAAGGTTGAAACTACGACTATAAACGGTATGCTAGAAGGGCATTTACGAAGCTGCACTTACCGAATGATGTTGGAAAGTGACGGATATGAAGCGTCAGAAGTTTTAGTCCAACCTACTTCGCATGATTCGGATGATTTCGATTAAAGTAATATATTAAATTGGTTTGTAATTGCATATTCAGCAAGAATACACACACCCTACGACTCAATGATCTTTGGTCGGCACATTTAACATTTAATAGGCACTACACATGTTAGCAATTATCGGCGGTACTGGCTTAACGCAACTAGACAACCTTAACATTACCAAGCACTTAGTTGTACGAACTCCTTATGGTGAACCTTCCCAGCCATTGGTTTTTGGTAACTTAAACGGGTGTGATGTAATATTCTTAGCCCGACACGGCAGTGGTCACAACATACCCCCCCATGAAGTGAATTATCGTGCCAATATTTATGCTTTGCAAAAACAGGGTGTTACAGAAATCGCAGCGATTGCAACCGTCGGTGGTATCCATGCAGATTTGTTAACGGGTGTTATTGCTCTACCAAATCAAATTATTGACTATACCAATGGTCGTCAGAATACTTTTTATGATGGTGTTAGGTTGCCAGTGAAGCATATCGATTTTACGGAACCGTATTGTTCAAATATGCGAAATAAATGGTTGCGTGCAGCCGAAATTGCTGATGAGACAATTATTAGTACTGGTGTTTATGCAACCACTCAGGGTCCGCGATTGGAAACCGCTGCTGAAATTAATCGGCTAGAGCGTGATGGCGCCACTATGGTAGGCATGACTGGTATGCCAGAGGCAGCTTTGGCACGTGAACTTGGTATTAGTTATGCGGCGATTTGTCCAGTAGCTAACCGTGCTGCAGGTCGAGATGATAGCTTGCATGGTATTAAGTATGAAGAGGTTATCCTTAATTTAGAAAAAACCATGGTTCGAGTTCGTGCCATTATTGCCCGATTGGTCTAGCAGAATGGCAGTCAGAAAAGTGTTGCGTATGGGTGAGCCGTGCTTATTATTAAAAGCGCTTGCTGTTGAGGAATTTGACACACCAGCATTACATGCTTTGATTTTAGATCTGGAAGATACCATGCTTGAACAGAATGGCGCTGGTATTGCAGCGCCACAAATTAACGTGAGTTTACGCGTGGTCATTTTTGGACAAAAAAATGTTGAGGCAAATCCTCGCTATCCAGAGGCTGATATCGTACCTTATACTGTGCTAATAAATCCTGTTTTAACACCAATCGGGAATGAAGTGCAGGAGGGTTGGGAAGGCTGCCTTTCAGTGCCCGGAATGCGAGGTATTGTTCCGCGCTACACCCAACTTCACTACAGCGGTTTTGATCAGTTTGGTAATCGAGTGGATAGGCTTGTTAGTGATTTCCATGCGAGGGTAGTGCAGCATGAGTGTGATCACTTGAATGGTGTCTTATACCCAATGAGAATTAACGATTTAAGCAAGTTTGGCTATTCTGATGTATTTTTTCCTAATCAGGATATTCAAGATGACTAAATGTTTGCTATAATCTTGCTTCGTTGCGAAAGTAGCTAAATCATTGTGGGATAACGGATGGTTCTAGCAAGCGATAAACGGAGAGATGGCAGAGCGGTTTAATGCTACAGTCTTGAAAACTGTCGTGGGTGCGAGCCCACCGTGAGTTCGAATCTCACTCTCTCCGCCAAACTATTAAAAAACCACTCAATAGTGACTTCTTTAATTTACCGAATATTTCAAGGAAATAAAATGAGCCAAATTATCATAGACCATAACCCAACACCAGAAAAACTTAAAGAACTCGGCGTATCAAGCTGGTCAATCTGGGATTGTGCACCATCTAAATTTCCTCTTAACTTTGATTCAGCAACTGAAAGTGCTTACTTGCTAGAGGGTGAAATTCATGTCACTCCAGTTGGCGGTGAAACGGTTGTAGTTAAAGCAGGTGATTTCGTCGTATTCCCAAAAGGTTTGAAATCAAACTGGGAAGTAACTAAACAATTAAAAAAACATTACAAACATAGCTAGTTTGTTGTTAAGGGGCTTCCGAGCTACCTAAAGCAAAAGCCTTGATTGTCAAGTCAATGCTTTTTTATGGGCGTTGCAATTTACAATTAGCCCATTAAATGCATTGAATCAATAGGTCATGTAATGCCTTAATGCTGAGCTCATTTAGCTTTTGACCCTTTTTAGCTGAAATCAGAAATGTATCTTCTGCACGGTTTCCAAGTGTGTTGATCTTGGCATTGTGCAATTCAATGGATTGACTTAAGAATTTACGTGCCAACATTGCAAGTAGTCCGGGACGGTCATTAGCAATAATTTCTAATTTATGACTATTACTGTCAGTTTCAGCGCTAAAGCTTACTTGAACTTGAATAGGCATATGTTTTACTTGACGACTGATTCTGCCTTGCATTGGCAACTCTAATGGGCTATTTTCACTAATTTTTTGCGCTAGTTCCACTTCAATAAATCTTAATAAATTACTATAACTTACTGACTTACCAGATTGATCTAAAACAATAAAACTGTCTAACGCGTAAGCATGATTGGTGGTATAAATTTTAGCTTCAGCGATGCTATAACCCATGCGATCAAAAAAGTTGCAGATGCGTGCAAAGAGATCATTTTGATCTTTGGTGTAGATCATTACCTGTATGCCATCTCCACTGGGACTCAATCGAGCACGCACGATAGGGGTGTTTGTGTGCAAATGAGGTGTAAGTAAACGGCTGTGCCAAGTAATTTCATCGCTTTCATGGCGTACGAAGTAATTTGAACCAAATTTTTCCCATAAGGGTTGAAATGAGTTTGTACTGAGACCAAATTTATTAAGCTTTTCTGAAGCCTCAGTCTTTCGAGAGGCTACTGTCTGTTCTATATAAATGTTATGGTGTTCCAGAGAGTTCTGAAGTGCTTGTTTGGTGGTGTTAAATAAACTTTCTAGTAATCGAGCTTTCCAGGCATTCCAAACTGCTGGACTCGTGCCACGAATATCCGCCACAGTTAGCAAATATAGAGCCGTCAATTGTCGCTCACTCTTAACAAACAGGGTGAATGCTTCGATAACGTTAGGATCTGAAAGGTCTGATTTTTGAGCTGTGGCAGACATTTTAAGATGTGATTCGACTAACCAAGCCACAAGTTCGCCATCGGCTTTGGTTAGACCGTGGAGCTTACAGAATCTTTTAGCATCTGCTGAACCAAGCGATGAATGGTCTCCACCACGACCTTTGGCAATGTCGTGGAATAGTGCTGCTAAATATAATAAATGTGGGGCATCAAAGTCTGCGAATAACTTGCTACACAAAGGGAACTCGTGTTTAAGCTCTGGTTTTGAGAAGCGTCTCAGATTGGCGAGAACGTTGAGGATGTGTTCGTCGACCGTATATACATGAAATAGATCATGCTGCATTTGTCCGATAATTTTGCCAAAAGCAGGAATATAACTACCCAATATTCCATATCGGTTCATAGCACGTAGTGCATGATTGACCCCATTTTGTTGGGAAAGTATCTCTATAAAACGCTGTTTGTTCTTAATGTTTTGTCTGAAATCACGATTAACCAAGCGTTTTACACGCTGAAGGTTGCGTAGAAGCGAAGCGCCCATCCCATTAAGCTCTGGATGTTGCTGTAATAGTAAAAATATTTCAAAAATAGCTGAAGGCTGTTGTTGTAATAGGGTGGGAGTTTTAGCTTCCAGCCAAAGATCATGCGCTTCAAAATGACCATTAATCGGCTTAATGATGGTTGGTATTGCCGAGAGTTTTTGCTGTAATAGCTTAAGTAAAATTTCATTGATTAAGCGCACAAACTTAACGCTACGATAATAGCCTTGCATCAACTGCTCGCTTGCGCGTTTGCTACGTGTATTTTCGTAGCCTAAATCTGCTGCCAATTCATTTTGATAATCAAATAACAGGCGGTCCTCACGACGATTACTCAAGAAATGCAGTCGTATCCTAAGCATTTGTAATTTTTTTTCATGCTGTTTGATTTGGCGAACTTCTAGTGTGGATAAGATGTTTTGTTTCTCTAATAACGACCAGATATTGTTGTTTGCATGATCTTCATTTGGCGTCATATTCAAACTACGTGTCAGCCATATAATCATATGCAAATCACGCAGCCCGCCTGGACTTTCTTTAATGTTAGGTTCTAGGTTGTATGCCGTGTCATTAAATTTAGCGTGCCGTTTATCTTGTTCTTTAAGTTTGGCTGAAAAAAAAGCAGGTACGTCAAGGGCACTCTCAATCTCACGTAAAAAACTCGCGTAAAGACTCTTATTACCACTGAGAAGGCGTGTTTCAATCAGATTAGTTTGGACGGTAATATCTTTTTTAGCTTCATCAATACACTCTTTTAAATTACGTACGCTATGGCCGACGGTCAGGCCAATGTCCCAAAGCGAACCGATCAGCGCCTCTATTCCTTTGTTGTAATGACTGCTATCGGCAATCTGTTCAGGTAGTAGGATAAGTAGGTCGATATCGGAGTGAGGGTAAAGTTCACCGCGGCCATAACCGCCAACTGCGATGATGCAGCAATCGGCATTAAATTCCATTCTTGACCATATCGTTACAAGCATACTGTCGATTAATTGACAGTGTTGTTTAAATAGATGGGTGGTACTAGGATTAAGGCTAAAGTCGGCTCTCAAAGAGTAAAAACCATCTTTAAGTTGTTGTTGCCAATTGGCAATATCCGCTTTATATTGATTTCTACTAGCTAGCGAATATTCCGATTCAGTAGCGTTATCTTCTGAAATGTTCATTAAAACTAGCTGTTCCGTTTTACCAAATATTTTTTAAATTGAGTTAAAGTTTTTGAACAAAATCAGGGACTGCCGGTGACCCGCTAGATAAAGTCATTACTTCAAAACCTTTATCTGTAACCAATAGAGTATGTTCCCATTGTGCTGAAAGACTTCGATCTTTGGTAACGATAGTCCACCCATCAGACATTTGTCTGATATCACGCTTTCCAGCGTTAATCATCGGTTCAATGGTAAACATCATGCCAGGTTGCAATGTAACGCCCGTTCCTGCTTTACCGTAGTGCAGGACTTGCGGATCTTCATGAAACACCTTGCCAATACCGTGACCGCAAAACTCACGTACTACGCTATAACCACTTTTTTCAGCAAAGGTTTGAATTGCATGACCAATATCGCCTAACGTAGCGCCAGGCTTTACTTTGTTAATACCGATCCACATGGCCTGATAAGTGACGTCGCACAATCGTTTAGCTTGAACAGAAGGGTCACCGATACAATACATACGGCTAGTATCTCCGTGATATCCATCTTTAATAACCGTTACATCAATATTTACAATGTCGCCATTTTTAAGCATTTTTTCACTTGGTACACCATGACAAATTTGTTGGTTAATTGAGGTGCAAATTGACTTGGGGTAGGGCGTATGGCCATCAGGCGCATAGTTAAGTGGGGCTGGAATGGCTTTTTGCACATCTACAATATAGTCATGACAAAGCTTGTCTAACTGCTCGGTAGTGACTCCATGTACAACATAAGGGGTAATGAAGTCGAGCACTTCCGAGGCAAGCTTGCCAGCGATGCGCATTTTTTCAATATCTTGTTCGTTTTTAATAGAAATTGCCATTTTCCAAACTTTACTGTATTAATTTGATTGTCTATTTTAGCATAGCCATGCCTGCCTCGTTGTATTGTGCAGTTTGATTTAATTTAATGTGGCTCTAACTATAGCGTTCGATAGGTTGCTACTTTAAGCTAGCTTAGTCGATTAGTTAATGGTAATATGCGCGCTCTGCATTTTAGCAGAGCTATGCAGTAAAAATTTACATACAACCCAATCTAGGGTGCTTAATATCAATAGCTTGAAGTTAATAGCTTGAAAATTATAGTGTTTTTGGTGTTGTATGAATTCATAACCCTTTAGAAAAGAGAATTATTATGTCAGTCACTATGCGTGATATGTTGGAAGCTGGAGTTCACTTTGGCCACCAAACCCGTTATTGGAATCCTAAAATGGCACCGTTTATTTTCGGTGATCGTAATAAGATCCATATCGTCAACCTAGAAAAAACCTTACCGATGTTTGAAGATGCAGTAAAACATGTTCGCACGTTAGCTGCAAACAAAGGACGCATTCTGTTCGTTGGTACAAAACGTCAAGCTCGAGATATTGTTAAAGAAGAGGCATCACGCGCTGGTTGCTCTTATGTTAATCACCGTTGGTTAGGCGGTATGTTAACAAACTTCAAAACAGTTAAGCAATCTATCAAACGTCTTCAAGACTTTGAAGCAATGCTACTCGACGGTAGCCTAGAAAAGTTTGGTAAAAAAGAAGCTTTAGGCTACAAGCGTGAAATTGAAAAATTAGAGCGTTCAATTGGTGGTATTAAGGAAATGGGCGGTTTACCAGACGCTATTTTTATTATTGACGTTGGTCATGAAAGCGGCGCAATTACTGAAGCGGCTAAATTAGGTATTCCAGTCATTGGTATTGTAGATACAAACAACTCTCCAGATGGTGTGGCTTATGTCATTCCTGGTAATGATGACTCATCACGTGCAATTCGTTTATATGCTCGTGGTATTGCAGATGCAGTTCTAGAAGGCCGTAGTTCTGTGATTTCTGAGATTGTGAAATCTGCATCTGAAGAACCATTAGCAGTTGAAGCTGAAGTGGCTGCTGACTAATTTTTATTAATTAAAAAGGGGCTTTGTGCCCCTTTTTAATTTCAGAGTCAATTAATACAGTATTAATAAAATTAATGTGTTAGATAATTTATTCAATGTTAATTAAAGAGTTATAGGAGCTATAAATGGCTGAAATTACCGCAAGCATGGTAAAAGAACTACGTGAGCGCACCGATGCGCCAATGATGGATTGTAAGAAAGCGCTAACCGAAGCTGAAGGCGATATGACCCGAGCAGAAGAGATTCTTCGTGTACGTTTTGGTAATAAAGCAAGTAAGGCTGCTGGTCGCGTGGCCGCTGAAGGTACTGTTGGTATAAGCATAAGTGCTGATGGCAAAATCGGAGCAATGATTGAGGTTAACTCTGAAACTGACTTCTGTGCTAAAAATGAAGATTTCTTGAAGTTCGTGAATGAATTGGCAGTGATTGTAGCTGAGACCAATCCAGCTGACGTTTCTTCCTTAGCAGGTTTGTCTATGGGTAATTCCACAGTTGAAGATGCACGCGCGCAGCTAATTGGTAAGATTGGTGAAAATGTGACGGCACGTCGTTTTGTGCGTCCTACTGTGCAGGGAAAGCTTGCAAGCTACATTCACGGAAGCAAGATTGGTGTAATCGTTGATTTAGTTGGCGGTGATGAAACTTTAGCTAAAGATATCGCGATGCATATTGCCGCAGCAAAACCAAAGTCATTAGATGCCTCTGGTATTGATGCCAGTTTAATTGAAACTGAACGTCGTGTTGCTATTGAGAAAGCAAGAGAAGCGGGCAAACCTGAAGCAATGTTAGAAAAAATTGCTGATGGTACTGTGCAAAAATTTTTAAAAGAAGTCACTTTACTTAGCCAAGTTTTTGTTAAAGATGATAAGTTAACGATTGAGCAACTACTCAAATCTAAAGGGGCTTCTGTTGCTTCGTTTACGATGTTTACTGTTGGCGAAGGTATTGAAAAAGTGGTTGTTGATTACGCCGCAGAAGTTGCAGCAGCAGCAAAAGTTTAGAACAGGCAGGTAGTTTTGTATCACCCGTTTAGCTAGATAAAGTTGCAAATAGCCATTAAATAAATATAATGGATGAAAATAAAATGGACTAGGCCTCGTGCTTAGTCCATTTTTTTTGGTTATTTTAAAACTAAAGTTGCTAGACCTCGTGCTTTTTTCTGCCCTAAATGAACGTTTTTATGCTTAAATAAGCGAAATTAAAAAAAGAGGAATATTATGGCCGTTCCAGCCTATAAGCGCGTCTTACTTAAACTCTCAGGCGAGGCTTTAATGGGAGACGATGCCTATGGCATTAACCGATCAACCATTTCTCGTATCGTTAATGAAGTAAAAGAAATTGTTGATTTAGGTGTGCAGGTTGCTGTGGTTATTGGTGGCGGTAATATTTTTCGTGGTGTTGCCCCTGCTGCAGAAGGTATGGATCGTGCTACGGCAGATTATATGGGCATGCTAGCCACGGTAATGAATGCGATGGCATTGCAAGATGCAATGAGGAATATTGGCCTTAATGCTCGCGTCCTTTCAGCTTTAAATATTGAACAAGTGGCTGAGCCATATATCCGAGGGAAAGCTATACGCTATTTGGAAGAAGGTCGTGTAGTCATTTTTGGTGCAGGTACCGGAAATCCATTTTTTACTACTGATACAGCTGCAGCTTTGCGTGGTATGGAAATGAATGCTGAGATTGTCATTAAAGCTACCAAGGTAGATGGCATTTATACAGATGACCCTAAAACTCACCCTGATGCTATGCGATATAAAACTATTACCTTTGATGAGGCTATCATTAAGAACCTAAAAGTGATGGATGCAACAGCATTAACTTTATGCCGTGATCAAAAGCTACCGATTGTTGTATTTAGCATTTTTAAGCAGGGCGCATTAAAAAAAGTAATCATGGGTGGCGATGAGGGAAGTATGGTTACACCTTAAGTTCATTCTTGAATAATAGAGACTATCTCTATAGAAAATTATAGTCTTAGCTGGAGAAATAAATGTTAGATGATATTAAGAAAACAGCAGAGCTGAAGATGCAAAAATCTTTAGAGTCACTTCAAAATGATTTAGCCAAAATTCGCACAGGGCGTGCGCATGTTGGCTTACTTGATCATGTCATGGTCGAGTATTATGGCTCTATGGTTTCAGTTAGCCAGGTAGCGAATATCAATTTAGGCGATTCACGTACTATTAATGTACAGCCGTATGAAAAACCCATGGTAGCTAAAGTTGAAAAGGCGATACGTGATGCTGATCTAGGCTTAAACCCGGCCACAAATGGTGATTTAATTCGCGTGCCGATGCCGATGCTCACTGAAGAGCGTAGACGTGATTTAACTAAAATTGTTCGCTCAGAAGCTGAGGGTGCCAAAGTGGCAATCCGAAATGTTCGCAGAGATGCTAATGACACCTTCAAAAAGCTAATTAAAGATAAAGAAATTTCTGAAGATGACGAGCGACGCGCGCAAGATGATATTCAAAAAGCAACAGATAAAGCGGTAGCAGATGTAGATAGAATGCTACAAGCTAAAGAAGTTGAATTGATGGCTGTTTAGTTGATCTTTAGACAACATCAGCCACAGTGTTATCTTTTACAATGCCCTATGTTTATCGGCTGGTGTGGATTGCTTGCTTGCTCTCAATCAGCCAAGGGTGCCTAGTATGAAGCTTTTCGGCAGTGCCACTCAGAGCGTTCCTGTTATAGCAAAAATCCCTCAGCATATTGCTGTGATTATGGATGGCAATGGTCGATGGGCGCGCAAACGATTCTTGCCAAGAATTGCGGGGCATAAATTTGGCGTAGATAAGGTACGCGAATTGGTTAAATACTGCATCAATCTTAAAGTAGAATACTTAACCTTATTCGCTTTTAGTAGCGAAAACTGGCGTAGGCCAAGCGAAGAAGTTTCTTTTTTAATGGCCCTGTTCATGGAAGCGCTTAAGCGAGAAGTAGTTAAATTGCATCAAAACAATATTAAGCTTGTATTAATCGGTGATCGTAGCCGTTTTGATCCCTTGCTCATTGCTAAAATAGAAGAGTCAGAGCAGCTCACCTTTAATAATACAGGCCTTACCTTAACTATTGCAGCCAATTATGGTGGGCGATGGGATGTTTTGCAGGCGGTCAATAAAATGCAATTAACATCTCCTGAATTAGCTGGCAATTTTACTGAAGAAAATTTAACCCCTTTTCTTTCCATGCATTACGCACCTGAGCCTGACTTATTTATTCGAACGGGTGGTGAAAAGCGAATTAGTAACTTTATTCTCTGGCAACTTGCCTATACTGAACTTTTTTTCACCGACACTCTTTGGCCGGATTTTGATGAAGATGCTTTTAAGCAAGCGATACACTCTTATCAGCAACGCGAAAGAAGATTTGGCCGAACCAGCGAACAAGTGATTGAAGCTAATGATTAGTTTTTACAGTTACTTTCAACCTTTAGGCCTAAATAACATACATGCTTAGAACTAGAGTTATTACTGCAATATTGCTTTTTTTAGGCTTTATAACCGCTTTGTACCTAACGTCAAATTTCGCTTGGGGCATACTAACACTCATCGTTACTTTAATTGGCGTTTGGGAGTGGTCTAATCTAATTAAGCTTAACTTATGGCAAATGCGTTTTATGCTCTTAGCAGCACTTGCTTTTGGTTTACTTTTAATTTTTAGTCAACATTTAACCTCAACGCCTTTTTTCGACTTCCTCAAATTACTTTTGCTCGCTTTAGCCTCCTTTTTTTGGTTACTATTTTCTCCATTTTTTTTAATATCCAGCCGAAGAATTAATCAAAAGTGGTTGATGGCAATTTTAGGTTTAATATTGCTATTAGCCACATGGCTAGCTCTGGTTGGGCTACATCATATCAGTCCTTGGTTTCTATTCAGTGTATTGGCTACAGTGTGGATCGCTGATAGCGCAGCGTACTTTACGGGAAAATGTTTTGGTCGTACTAAGCTTGCACCAGAAATTAGTCCGGGAAAAACTTGGGAAGGGGTTGCAGGCGCTATTCTAGCAGTCAGTGTTTATGGTTATGTGATTTGCTACAGCTTCCATTTAAATTTATGGATAGTGATTGGCATGTGGCTAATAGTTTTATTTAGTATCTTGGGAGATTTATTTGAGTCATTACTCAAACGTCAAGCTGGAGTAAAAGACAGTAGTCAATTACTTCCTGGTCACGGCGGCGTATTAGACCGTATTGATGGTTTAATCCCAACATTAGTGTTAACGTTTTTTATTTATTTGTTTCTACCGTATTGTGAATTGATCAGTTCATGCTTAGCCCTATAAATCATTTGCCAGCTAAAAATGTAACTATACTTGGAGCGACCGGTACTATAGGCCTAAATACTCTAGATGTAATGGCCCAGCATGTAGATCGCTTTAATTTGTTTGCAATAACAGCAAATGCTAATGTTAAAGGCTTATTTGCCTTGTGCGTTAATTACAAGCCACGCTATGCTGTAATGTTGCAAGCTGATGCTGCTCAAGAGCTTAGCTCACAACTAAAAGCGATAGGCTCAAAAACGATCGTTCTGCATGGCGAAGAGTCTCTTTGCTATGTGGCATCACATGATGAGGTTGATACGGTTATGGCTGCGATTGTAGGTGCCGCTGGTTTGCACCCAGCGATGGCTGCAGCTAAAGCAGGTAAGTGCATTTTACTCGCTAATAAAGAAACGCTGGTCTTGGCTGGTAACTTATTTATGCAGGCAGTTAGAGATGGCGGTGCAATACTGCTTCCTATTGATAGTGAGCATAATGCAATATTTCAAGTAATGCCGAGGCATCAAGGAGAGCATCTAGCAATCATAGGTGTTAAACGTATTATCCTTACGGCTTCTGGCGGACCTTTTCGAAATGCCAGTATGGCTGAATTAAAAACAGTAACACGCGCACAAGCGCTTAATCACCCCAACTGGGTAATGGGTCCAAAAATAACGGTTGATTCTGCTTCACTAATGAATAAAGGTCTAGAAGTCATTGAGGCTCACTGGTTATTTAATGCACTGCCCAATCAGATAGATGTAATTGTGCATCCGCAAAGTATTATTCATTCAATGGTCGAATATGTAGATGGTAGTGTGCTTGCTCAGCTTGGCAATCCTGATATGCGAACTCCTATTGCTTATGGATTAGGCTATCCAGAAAGATTAAATAGTGGTGTGAGTAGTCTCGACTTTCTTACTACAGCACGTTTGGATTTTACTGCACCAGATCTTGAACGTTTTCCATGTTTGCGTATTGCTTACGAAGCCTTAAATTTAGGTGGTACAGGGCCAGCAATTTTAAATGCAGTCAATGAAATTGCAGTAGAAGCATTTTTAGCCGAGAAAATTGGTTTTATGGAAATACCAGCCATGATTGATGCAGTATTATCAGCATCAGTCATTGATAAAGTGGAATCTATAGAACAACTTGAAGCTATAGATTATATGGCTCGGCAGAGTGCTATGTCTTGGCTAAGCTGCAAAGGATAAATCACCTTTGAAACTAACTCCGTCATGTTAAGCTACTTGATCACACCTTTAAGCTTCATATTTACCCTAGGATTGTTGGTCACTATCCATGAGTATGGACATTTCCAAGTGGCAAAGTGGTGTGGCGTTAAAGTGCTGAAATTCTCAATTGGTTTCGGTAAGCCTCTATGGAGACGTAAGTTTGGTTTAGATCAAACCGAATTTGTTTTGGCTGCTATTCCTCTTGGCGGTTATGTAAAGATGCTCGATGAACGCGAAATGCAAGTGGATACTGAAGCTGAATTTCAATTTTCAGAAAAGGACTTGTGTCGTGCATTTAATAGACAGTCTGTTTACAAGCGTATTCTAATAGTTTTAGCCGGTCCTGCAGCAAACCTAATACTTGCTATTACCTTATATTTCGTATTGTTTTCACTCGGTGTTGATGGCTTGAAGCCAATCTTAGGGAAGGTAGTTGAAAACTCACCAGCAGCCAGTGCCAATATGCGTAGTGGTGAAATGCTACGTAAAATCAATGGTAAGGCTGTTTCCACTTGGCAGGATGCAGGTTGGTTGCTTTTAAATGCTTCGATTATAAGTAAAACTATTGATATCGAAACGACTGACTCTCAGCAGTTAGCGCTTCATCATCAATTAAATTTAAGTCAAATTAATTTAGAAAATTCAAAGGTTGATGTTTTAGATCAGTTAGGATTAATTCCATTTCGAGGAATATTTCCACCCTTAATTGGTCTTGTTGTAAAAGGTGGTCGAGGTGATTTGGCCGGTTTACAGGTCAACGATCTGATTATTAGTGTTAACCATCATTCAGTCATTAAGTGGGAAGATTTTGTAGATGAAATTAAAAGGCATCCTGGTTTAGCCTTGGATCTTAACGTTCTTCGTGATCAAAAAGAAATGTTAGTAACAGTTACACCGGAATCAGCGAATGAAGATGGTAAAGCTGTCGGCCGAATCGGCGTTGGCCTTAATCTAGAAAAAGCAGATTTGGATAAAATATATATCACTCAGCATTACTCATTTGGCAGATCTTTAATAAAAGCTACAGAAAAGACTTGGGATACGTCAATTTTTAGTTTAAAAATGCTAGGTAATATGGTCACAGGCCATATTTCATGGAAGTCGATGAGCGGACCTGTTGCTATTGCAGGTTTTGCAGGAGAAAGTGCTCACTTAGGGCTTAAAGCGTTTGTAAGTTTCTTAGCTTTAATTAGCATTAGTATAGGAGTACTTAATCTATTGCCACTTCCGGTATTAGATGGCGGGCATTTCATGTATTATGTGATAGAAATTGTAAGTGGAAAGCCGGTATCAGAAGCAGTAATGATTATCGGGCAAAAAGTAGGATTCACCTTATTGGGCTTGATGATGTTTTTAGCTCTTTATAACGATATAAACAGATTGATAACAGGCTAATCGAATGGCAATTAAAATTTTAAAAAAACTTAATCTAACTGACATTAAATTGACAGCGTTTAACCTTAGGCATTTGACACTTAATATCTTGCTACTTTTAATAAGTGGGCTTTATGTAGGTTCTGCTCTAGCGTTAGAGCCGTTTGTTATTAAAGATATTCGTATTGAAGGAATACAACGTACAGAAGCTGGCACAGTCTTCAGTCATCTTCCAGTAAAAGTAGGCGAAACAATGAATGATGACCTAGCTTCGCAGGCAATTAAATCTTTATATGCTGCTGGTTTTTTTAAAGATGTACGAATTGAAGCTGATGGTGATGTACTAGTTATTACCGTGCAAGAAAGACCATCCGTTGCTCAAATTGAGTTTAATGGGAATAAATCACTGCCAACAGACAAGATGAAAGAGGGCCTTAAGCAAATGGGCGTTGTTGAAGGTCAGATTTTTGATAAGTCTCAATTAGATCTGGCAGAACAAGAAATTAAGCGTCAATATTTATCTCAGAGCAAATATGCCGCTACAGTTAAAACTATAGTTTCGCCTTTGGAACGAAATCGTGTGGCTGTGCGATTTGAAATTGTAGAGGGTGAGGCCTCCAAGATACGCGATATCAATATTGTCGGCAACCAATCCTTTACTACGGATGATTTACGTGCACATTTATTGTTAACCACATCCAATTGGATGACTTGGTGGAACAAAAACGATCAGTATTCCAAGCAAAAATTAAATGCAGATCTAGAATCTTTGCGTTCTTTCTATATGAATCAAGGTTATCTTGAGTTCAATATCGACTCGACTCAAGTGACCATTTCGCCAGACAAACGAGATATCTACATCACAGTGAATGTGACTGAAGGAGAAAAGTATACCGTTTCTGAAGTGAAGTTAGCCGGAGAAACCTTGGTCCCAGAAGAAGAATTAAGAAAGTTAATACAAGTGCAAGCAGGTGAAACTTTTAGCCGTGAGAAATTAACGAAAACAACAAAAGCCATCTCTGACCGTTTAAGTAAAGATGGCTATGCTTTTTCAAACATTAATGCGGTACCTGAAATCAATAAAGATTTGCATACTGCTTCGTTTACCTTCTTTGTTGATCCTGGGAAACGCATTTATGTTCGTCGTATCAACATTGCTGGTAATACTAGAACACGTGACGAGGTAGTTCGTCGAGAAGTGCGCCAACTTGAAGCATCTTGGTATGATTCTACGAAAATTGACAGATCTAAAGAGCGCTTGGTTCGTACGCAGTACTTTTCAGATGTAAAAATTGAAACCCCAGCAGTTGCTGGAGTTGCTGATCAGGTTGATTTAAATATTAACTTGGTTGAACAATCTACAGGAAGTATTCAAGTAGGTGCTGGATTATCAAGCTATGAAGGGGTAGTTCTTGGATTTACTGTTAACCAAAACAACTTTATGGGAACTGGCAATCGTGTCAATGTGCAAGTGAGTACAGGCAAGGTAAATACAACTTATGCGTTGACCTATACGGACCCTTATTTCACACCAGATGGTGTTAGTCGAGCCTTATCTGTTTATAGACGTGATGTGAATACAAATTCACTCATTGCTGTAAGTCCTTATAGCTCATCTTCTTATGGTGCTGGAATTAGTTTTGGTGTGCCAATTAATGAGCGCGATGCATTCAATTTTGGGTTAACAGCGGATCTCACCCAAGTTAATTTGTCCAACACAATTCAAAGCTCACCACAAATGTTGGCATCATGTCCAACGCTTAGCTGTAACAGAGACTCATTGGTTGCAACCGGTGGTTGGGCACACGACTCCCGCGATAGTATTATGTATCCAACCGTTGGCGTATTACAAAGAATAACTGGTGAGGTTTCATTGCCAGTAACCAATTTGGAATATTACAAGTTGCAATACAAAAACGTATGGTACCAACCGATTACAGATGGAATTACTTTAATGCTTAACGGTGAAATTGGGTATGCTGGATCATACGGAAATACAGAATATCCATTCTTTAAAAACTTCTATTTAGGGGGAGTAAATTCTGTTCGAGGATATGATAACGGTGCGCTAGGACCACAGCAATACTATACACCAACAGGTGGAACCCAGATTCCGTACTCGACTGGCGGTACGAGGAGTTTGCTAGGCAATGCTGAATTGCTGCTTCCTGTGCCAGGGTTAAAAGATAACAAACAGTTTAGATTAAGTTTCTTTTTAGATGGTGGTCAAGTATATTCAGGTGGCTATGATTTCTCACAGTTACGATACTCTGCAGGTATGGGTATCAGTTGGGTTTCCCCATTTGGACCTCTAAAGCTAAGTTATGCCAAACCGCTTAACAATAACTTAAATGATCCTACCCAGGGTAGTCGCACTCAATCAATTCAGTTCCAATTGGGACAACAATTTTAGCAGATGAATTAGTAATAATCGGATAGTAATAATACATCGTCGATCTAGAGTGAACTAGATTGGTTGTGGCATAATAGAATAATCAGAAAGAATTTTGATTTTGGAGACTTGAATTGAGTAATATTTTAAAGAGGTTAGTGTTAGCCAGTTTGCTAAGTTTAGCCATGGTTGCAAATGGTGCAGAATTAAAAGTCGGCTATGTGCAAGTGGATAAAATTCTTCAAGATGCCCCACAAACTGCAGAAAGCGGCAAAAAATTAGAACGTGAGTTTAGTCCACGCTCTCAAGAATTAGATCGCATGTCAAAGCAAATAAAGGATTTAGAAAGCACGTTAGATAAAGACGGTCTGACTATTTCAGAAGCTGAACGACGCAACAAAGAACGAGATGTACAAAACATTAAGATTGAATTCCAACGCAAACAACGTGAGTTACGTGAAGATATAAATATACGTAAAAATGAAGAGCTCGGTATTTTGCAAGACCGCATTAACAAAGCAGTTCAATCAGTTTCTGAAGTTGAAGGTTATGATTTAGTTGTTTATAGCGGTGTAGCTTACGCAAGTAAAAAAATCGATATTACCGATAAAGTTTTAAAGATATTAGGTAAGAAATAATTAGGGCCTGATTAGGTTTGATGTTAACTAATGGGTAAGAGCTACTCTCTTAGTGAGATTGCCTCAACTCTTGGGGGGCATGTGATTGGTGACGGCGCTACGCTTATTAAGCGAGTGGCGTCATTATCTAATGCCGAGGTTGGCGATCTCTGTTTTATAAATGATAGTAAGTATCAAAAAAAACTCCATAATTGTAATGCTAGCGCGTTTATTTTAAGAGAGTGTGACGCTCAATTAACGTCAGCAGCATGTATTGTTGTTGACAATCCGTATGCTTATTTTGCTAAAGTGACGGCACTTCTTAATCCGCTACCTGTTCTATCTCTGAGCGTTTCCAATGATGCAGTCGTCGATGTTAGTGCGATTATCCCATCTACATGTTCAATTGCAGCGAAGGTGGTCATTGGAGCCAATGTGATACTTGGTGAAAATGTATATATTGGAGCTGGGTGTGTAATTGAAAATAATGTGCGTATTGGTGATAACACAAAGTTAGACCCGAACGTTACTATTATGCATCATTGTGAGATTGGAATTAATTGCCATCTGTTTCCCGGCGTAGTAATAGGTGCTGATGGTTTTGGATACACTGAAGATGCAAGTCGCTGGGCGAAAATTCCGCAAGTCGGTCGCGTAATCATTCATGATAATGTCGATGTTGGTGCTAACACAACAATAGATCGAGGCGCTCTAGACGATACGGTGATAGAGGAGGGTGTTAAGCTTGATAACCTCATCCAAATTGGCCATAACTGTGTAATCGGAGCGCATTCAGTGATTGCTGGTTGCGTGGGTATTGCTGGCAGCGCTAAGATAGGGCGTCATTGCAAGATTGGAGGTGCAGCGATGATATTAGGTCATTTAGAGATTGCAAATCATGTCATCATTTCACCGGGTACAATGATTACGCGATCTTTAAAAAATGCAGATACTTATACAGCACTGATGCCGTTCCAGACACATCAGGCTTGGTTAAAGACCGCAGCTAAACTTCGTCATTTAGATGAAATGGCTGATAAAATAAAACAACTTGAAAACTCTCTGGCTCTGTTAAAATCAGGCCTATAGCCGTACCTTGAAGCAATAATTTTAAGAAATAAACAGAGAATAATATGACAAATCAAATTGAATCAACTGGCATGGATATTCATGAGATTCTAGAGCACTTACCTCACCGCTATCCTTTTGTTCTGATTGATAGGGTCGTGTCATTGGAGGTTGGTAAAGAAATAACTGCCATCAAAAATGTTAGCGTTAATGAGCCTTATTTTCCTGGCCACTTTCCTTATCATCCAGTGATGCCTGGCGTATTGATTGTTGAAGCAATGGCTCAAGCTGCAGCGATTTTGTCATTTAAAACCATGAATTCTAAACCAAGTGATGATTCTGTTTATTACTTTGCTGGCATTGATAATGCACGTTTTAAAAAGCCTGTGTCGCCAGGTGATCAAATTGTGATTACAGTAAAAATTGAACGTATTTTAAAAGGTATTTGGAAGTATGATGGCGTCGCTAAGGTTGATGGAGCAGTCGTTGCCGAGGCTAAAATGATGTGCATACTTAAAGCTATAGAAAAAACAGAGAAGTAAGCAATGCAAGCGACAAAAATTCACCCGACGGCAATTATAGATGCCACGGCAGAACTTGACTCTAGTGTAGAAATTGGTGCTTATAGCATCATTGGAGCCAATGTAAAGATAGACGCTTTTACCCGAGTTGGGAGTCATGTCGTCATTAATGGTCCTACCAACATTGGTAAGCACAATCATATATTCCAATTTTGCTCCTTAGGTGAAGCGCCACAGGATAAAAAGTATAACGGCGAGCCTACCATGTTGGAAATTGGTGATAATAATACTATCCGAGAGTTCTGTACCTTCAATCGTGGCACAGTGCAGGATAAAAATATCACTAAAATTGGCAGTAATAACTGGATTATGGCTTATGTACATATCGCGCATGACTGTCAAATCGGAAACCACACTATATTAGCCAATAACTCCTCATTAGCGGGTCATGTAGATATTCATGACTACGCCATACTCGGAGGCTTTACCCTCATTCATCAGTTTTGCAAAATAGGTTCTTACGTAATTACTGCTGTGGGTTCAGTGGTCTTTAAAGATATTCCACCCTACGTGATGGCAGCTGGGTATGATGCGAAGCCAAATGGGATCAATGCAGAGGGCTTGAAAAGACATCAATTCTCTGCTGAGACGATATTGCAAATTAAGCGCGCCTATAAAACGCTGTATCGGAATTCATTAAGCCTTGATGAAGCGAAAGCTGAGTTAACTCATATGCAATCTTCCACCCCCCAAATTGGTTTGCTAACTGAATTTTTAGAACTCAGCACGCGCGGCATAGTGCGATAAATATTAATGCTTAGAATAGGAATAGTGGCGGGTGAGGCCTCAGGTGATTTGCTCGGCAGTCATCTCATTCAAGCATTAAAGCAAAGACGTCCTGATATAGAGTTTGTTGGAATTGCAGGACCTAAAATGATGGCAGAAGGTGCTCTGTCTTTATTCCCTATAGAACGTTTGTCTGTACGAGGCTATATTGAGGTATTCAAACACTTGTTTGGTTTACTTTTATTGCGACGTAAATTACTTAAGTATTTCTTAAAAAATCGTCTTGATTTATTTATAGGGGTTGATGCGCCAGACTTTAATTTTTGGTTAGAAAAGAAACTAAAAAATAGGGGTATAAAAACCATCCACTACGTCAGTCCCTCAATTTGGGCTTGGCGTAAGAACCGAGTAAAAAAAATAAAAAAATCCGTCAGTCATATGTTGGTGCTTTTTCCATTTGAGCCCGCTCTATACGAAAACGCAGGAATCCCCGTGACTTATGTCGGCCATCCATTAGCTGATATGTTGCCTATAAATCCCGATGTAATTGGTGCGCGTGAGATTTTAAAATTAAAGACATCTGCTTTAATAGTAGCTATGTTACCAGGCAGTCGCCAAAGTGAAGTCCAGCAACACGCTGAGCTATTTGTTAAAACTGCCAAACTCATTTATGCAGAATTTCCTCATGCAGTTTTTATAGTGCCATTAATTACGCGTGAAACTCGACATATTTTTGAATTAGCCATTTTCCACGAAGAAAATACCTTGCCGATACATATTCTTTTCGGCCACGCACATGATGCAATGGCAGCAGCAGATGTGGTGATTGTAGCCTCAGGAACGGCTACTCTTGAAGCTGCCTTGCTTAAGAAGCCAATGGTGATCACCTATCGTATGCCAACGTTAAGCTGGCAGTTGTTGAAACGTATGCGCTTACAACCTTATGTTGGACTACCTAACATTTTGGCAGGAAAATTTGTAGTGCCTGAGCTGCTACAAGATGACTCAACTCCAGAGAAGTTAGCCGAAGCCACCATTAAACTGATCAGTGACAGCGTATATTTAACTGATATTAAGGAAGAGTTTACTAAAATACATTATTCCCTCAAGCAAGATGCTGCTGAAAAGGCTGCTAGCACCATACTAGCTTACTTAAAATGACCGTAAAAAAGTGAAGTTGATTTGTGGTGTAGATGAGGCAGGGCGGGGACCATTAGCTGGCGCAGTATTCGCTGCTGCTGTAATTTTAGATCCAAATCAGCCTATCGTAGGCTTAGCTGATTCAAAAAAACTATCCGAAAAGAAGCGGGATTTTCTTAGTATAGAAATTAAGAAGCATTCCTTAGCTTGGGCTGTTGCAAGTTGTAGCGCAAATGAGATTGACGACATCAACATACTCCAAGCGAGCTTGTTAGCGATGGTGCGTGCTATAGAGAAATTACACATTAAGCCTGACTTAGTTCAAGTGGATGGTAATAAATGTCCTAAGATTAGCGTTCCGTGTGAGGCTATTATTGGTGGGGATAATAAAGTGCAAGCGATATCTGCGGCCTCGATCTTAGCTAAAACTGCGCGTGATGCAGAGCTTTACGTTTTAGATCAACAATATCCACTGTATGGTTTTGCTCGACACAAAGGCTATCCAACCGCTTATCATCTGGAAATGCTGGCATTACATGGCATATCTCCTATCCATAGATTAAGCTACGCGCCAGTAAGAAAACTAATCAACCAAACTTTTTAGCTTAATATTAGAAAAATTGTAGGCTTTTTATGTAAATCTGGTAGTTCTGACTTTTGCATTTTCTTCCAGTCTGCGATAGATTTGGTAATAATTAACTCATCATCTAGACTAATGTTGCAAGCAATACAAAGCTTTGTATTTTCATGAGAATGCGCCAATATGTCTTCAAATAAATGTTGATTGCGGTATGGAGTTTCAATGAAAATTTGCGTTTCGTTGTTTCTAGCTGAATTTTTCTCAATTTCTTTAAGACGTTGTATACGTGCGGACTTCTCGGCTGGAATGTAGCCTAGAAATGTAAATCGTTGGCCATTCAATCCTGAAGCCATTAAACCCAACAAGATTGAGCTTGGTCCAACCAAAGGCGCCACTCTAATGCCTTTCTCATGAGCTAATTGTGCTAATTTAGCTCCAGGGTCCGCAACTCCTGGGCAACCTGCCTCGCTCATTAACCCTATATCAATGCCCGCAAGTAGAGGTTTTAATAAGACTGGCAACTCTTGATCAGTAGTTTGTTCGTTTAACGTGTTTAGCTGCAACTCTCGAACAGGCTTGTTTGTTTTGATTGTACTTAAAAAGTGTCGCGCGGTTTTTTCGTTCTCTACAACAAAATTTTCAAGTTTCTGTGCAATAGCAACAACTTCTGTTGGAAGTATTTTACTAATATTATCCGCGCCCAAGGTTACTGGGATTAAATATAATGTACCGAATTTTTTCATTTTTTATCTTACTTATGGCCTAGTCTAAATGACTGCAATGCCTTCATTTTTAAGCATACTGATTAATTTTATTAACGGCAAACCAATCAGTGCATTTGGATCATCCCCGACCATTTTTTCTATTAGTGCAATACCTAATCCTTCTGATTTTGCACTACCAGCACAGTTGTAAGGTTGCTCTTTTCTTAGATAGTTTTCTATTTGTTCGTCAGTGAGTTTTCTAAATTTCACGGTATAGGGTACTACTTCAGCCTGTATTTGCCCCGTATTAGAGTTGTATAAACAGATAGCACTATGGAAGACGACTTCACGTCCACGCATTAAGCGAAGTTGCCATGTTGCCTTATCATGATTTCCTGGTTTACCAAGCTGAATGTTATCTAGCGTTGCAACTTGGTCACAACCAATAATTAAGGCTTGTTTATGATGGTCTCCAATTTTTCGTGCTTTTTCCACTGATAAACGAAGAGCAGTTTCTTGCGGTAACTCATGCTCTTTGGCTGTTTCATCAATTTCAGGTGAGAGACACGTGAATGGTAGTTTCAAGCGAGATAGTAGCTCTTTTCTGTAGATTGAAGATGAGGCTAGAATTAAACTGGAAGTCATATTTTTTTAAATTAAGTCTATTAATAAAAAAACCGACAGCATTAGGCTGTCGGCTTGCTCTTTTGCTAGTTATTTATAGCTTTTAGCCTATTCAGGTTGAATCTCAAGTAAAGATTCATCTGGTGTAACGGTATCACCTTTGGTAACAAATACTGCAACCACGATACCAGTTGCTGCCGCTTGTATTTCATTTTCCATTTTCATTGCTTCAATGACGAGAACGCCATCACCTGCAGCGACCTTATCCCCAACTTTAACCTTAACATCAACGATTGTACCTGGCATTGATGTCGAAACATGCCCTGCGTGTGTTGGTCGTGGACGACCAGTTTTTCCAGTGTTATCCACTGCTTTCTTTTTTCCGCCAGCACTTCCGCCAGAAACTTCTATTTCACTCAAAGTTTCGACAATAACTTCTTCAGCGATGCCGTCAATTGAGACATAGAAGGGACGTTTCTCTTCACCAGCATGTCCGCTACCAGTTAAGTTGATGTGGAAAGTTTCTCCATGTAGCGTTACTTTAAATTCGCTAGGGGCAAATCTTGGGCCTGAAGCATTGGCACTGGCCTTATCCAGCAACGGCTCTGGAGCTAATGAGCCAGCTAGACGCTCCTGAAGATAAGTTTTACCAATATCGGGGAACATGGCGAACGTCAGCACGTCTTCTTCCGATTGTGCAAAACGCTCAGACTCACTAGTTAGTTTCCCCATTTCATCAGCAAGCAAATCAGCTGGGCGACACGTAATTGCTTCCGAATCACCAATCGCGAGTTTTTTAACAGTAGGGTCAACAGGGCTTGGTGATTTTCCATAATGACCTAAGAAGTAGTTTTTCACCTCATTGGTAATCGATTTGTAACGCTGACCTGTCATTACATTTAGCACGGCTTGTGTACCAACAATCTGTGAAGTTGGCGTGACTAAAGGAATATAACCTAAGTCTTTACGCACCTTTGGAATTTCAGCTAACACTTCATCCATGCGATGAAGTGCCCCTTGCTCTTTTAGTTGGTTGCTTAGATTAGAGATCATTCCACCTGGTACTTGATTGAGCAGTACGCGTGTATCCACACTGGAATACTCAGTTTCAAATTGCCAATATTTTTTACGCACTTCACGGAAATAAGCAGTGACCTCTTGAACTGCACCAATATCCAGTCCAGTATCAAATTCGGTACCTTGCAATGCAGCGATCATACTTTCAGTGGTTGGGTGGCTTGCACCTTCGGAAAAAGCGGCGCTACAGGTGTCAATCATTAAAGCACCATTTTCTAATGCACGTAATAAGTTCATGCTAGCTAAGCCACTTGTGGCGTGAGTATGCATATGAATAGGTAAGCTTACGTTAGCTCGTAAGGCTTTGACTAGTTCTACGGTTGCCTGAGGCGTCAGTAAGCCCGCCATATCTTTAATAGCGATTGTATCGCTACCCATGGCTTCAAGTTCTTTTGCTATGCCAACAAAGTGAGCTACATCATGGACTGGACTTGTCGTAAAGCTAATAGTACCTTCAGCATGCTTGCCAGCTTTTTTCACAGCTTCTACTGATACTCGCAAATTGCGCGTGTCATTTAAGGCATCAAAAATTCGAAAGACATCAACACCATTATCCGCTGATTTTTTTACAAAGGCCCGAACTACATCATCTGAGTAGTGGCGATAACCGAGTAAATTCTGTCCGCGCAACAACATCTGGATACGTGAGTTAGGTAACGCTTTTCGTAACGTTTTTAAACGTTCCCATGGATCTTCTCTAAGATAGCGAACACAGGCATCAAATGTGGCTCCACCCCAAGCCTCTAGGGACCAAAATCCTATCGCATCTAATTTAGCACAAATAGGTAGCATATCTTCAGTACGCATACGCGTTGCAATATGGCACTGATGCCCATCACGTAAAACTAGCTCGGTAACTTGTATTTTGGCCATAATTAACTCTTTACTATAATTTATATATTTAACAAATTTATTTTTAAAATTTACACGCCTTCATAAGCGGCAATGGCTGCAGAAATAGCCGCGGCAATAAGCTCTGGAGGTATTTCATTAGCATAATTGGTGAGCTCGGGATGGGACTCTACAAAACTGGTATTGAAATTGGCATTTCTAAAATCTTCATGCTTTAAAATTTCCTGATAATACGGAATTGTTGTTTTAACGCCATAAATCAACATATCGTCTAGCGCCCGGCGACCACGTTCAATCACACTATTCCAATCGAGCGCCCAAACAGTGAGTTTTGCACACATAGAGTCGTAATAGGGTGGAATGATATATCCACTGTAGATTGCTGCATCCATTCGCACGCCAGGTCCGCCTGGCGCATAATATCTAGTAATTTTGCCAAAACTTGGTAAAAAGTCATTCTTAGGATCTTCCGCGTTAATACGAAACTCCATTGCATAACCGCGAAACTGCACATCTTTTTGTTCATATTGTAAGGGCAGTCCATAAGCTACACGGATTTGTTCTTGCACGATATCAATGCCAGTAATAGTCTCGGTCACCGTATGCTCTACCTGCAAACGCGTATTCATTTCCATAAAATAAAACGTATTGTCAGCTGCAAGTAAAAACTCTACCGTTCCCGCATTTTCATAACCGACTGCTTTCGCCGCTTTGACTGCCAAACTACCAATGTAATCCCGCTGTGCTTGACTCAGCTGGGGTGAAGGTGCGATTTCAATTAACTTCTGATTGCGACGTTGTATAGAGCAATCACGTTCAAATAAATGAATGACATTACCTTCACTATCAGCAAGTATTTGGACTTCAATATGACGCGGAGAAACGATACACTTCTCTAAAAATACTTCGGGTTTACCAAAAGCTTTACTGGCTTCTGAAATTACGCGATCATAATTACTAAGCAACTCTTTTTCGCTATCACAGCGACGAATTCCTCGACCCCCACCACCGTTAGTAGCTTTCAGCATAACTGGGTAACCAATTTTTCCAGCCAAAGCAACTGCCTCTGCTAAATTGGCTAAATTTCCGTCACTTCCAGGAGTGCAAGGGATGCCTGCGCTGGTCATAGCGTTTCTAGCCTGAATTTTATCTCCCATTTGTCGAATAACGTCAGCATTTGGCCCAATAAATTTAACGCCGCGTCGTTCGCAGATTTCAGCTAGTTCAGGGTTTTCTGAAAGGAATCCATAGCCTGGATGGAGGGCATCACAACCAGAAGCTACAGCAAGGTTAACAATATTATGTGCATTTAAGTATCCAGCAACAGGGTCTGTGCCTACGTTATATGCTTCATCTGCCTTTTTAACATGTAAAGCTTGGCGATCTGCATCTGCATAAATAGCAACAGACTTAATGCCCATTTCTGAGCAAGCGCGTACAATACGCACTGCGATTTCACCACGATTAGCTACAAGAATTTTCTTAAACACTTTGCTGCCCTTATTTTTCACTCAAACAAGCCAATTGTAGCATGTACATGCACTGAGCTTAAAGTGCTGACACTAAAGTTAACAAGGTTTAAAGCTGTTATATCCAATTTTTATATAAAAAATAGATCACTTAATATTATGAGCAAACATTCAATTTTTATCGACAATATTGCTTTTGCCAAAAATAACGAACAGCTAGAGGGCGATTTATCGCTTGCGGATTGTCCGAGATTAGCTGAATTACTCCAAACTAACGATAATCAGGATTCTATAGCGAACACCTCATCACACATTCGTTACACCTTGCAAGGTAGTGCAGATGTGGTTGGGCAACATTATCTACATTTGACTCTTAATGCTACTTTAAGGACTACATGTCAACGTTGTCTGGGTGCAATGCAGTTAGAGTTAGCACTAAATTTTAACTATTTGATAGGTGATGTCGCTGTAGATGATGTTGAAACCATTGAAATAGAGGGAAGTGACGACTTTGACTTACAGCAAGCGAGTAGTGAAATGGACGTTAATAAGTTGATTGAAGACGAGATCATAATGGCGATGCCAATTGCACCTATTCATGAGAAGAGTTGTGGCGCTATAATCACTGAAAGTGGTGAGAAGATTAATCCATTTGCGGCATTAAAAGGTTTAATTAAGGCTTAAAAATTGAATTATGGCTGACAAAGCATTCAAATTATATTATAGTGTCGGACTAGTTATTTAGCGCAGTCTTAAATCAGTGATGTATTGGGTTTATCAATACATCAGTTTGTATGTAATTGAGATGATGTTTTAATCATTTTATTGGAGTTTATTATGGCAGTTCAACAAAACAAAAAATCACCATCAAAACGTGGCATGCACCGTTCACATGACTTTTTAACAAATCCACCATTAGCAGTTGAGCCTACAACAGGCGAAACACATCTACGTCATCACATTAGCCCAAGTGGTTATTACCGTGGTCGTAAGGTACTGTCTACAAAAGGCGAGTAATACTCTTTAGATTTAATCTAAAGTTTAAAAGCTTGTTGAGATCTTACAATAAATTTTAACGCCGCTCCAATAACCGGAGCGGCGTTATTTTTTGCAAAACAGATGAACTAAACTTTATTTAATAATGGGTGTGATGAACTCTATGAATATAACTGTTGCAATTGACGCAATGGGCGGCGATCATGGCCCCCATGTCACAATCAAAGCGGCTCTTCAAGCACTAGTATCTGATGCTCAACTTAGCATTATATTGGTCGGCTTAAGCGATGTTATTGAGTCTGAACTAAAACGCCAAAATGCAAGCGTTGGTGACCGCCTACGTGTTCATCATGCTAGCGAACTTGTAGGAATGGATGAGTCTCCACAAAGTTCACTTAAGAACAAAAAAGATTCCTCTATGCGCGTGGCCATTAACTTGGTTAATGCTGGCGAAGCTAATGCCTGTGTTAGCGCTGGAAATACTGGCGCCCTAATGGCAACTGCACGGTTTGTATTGAAAACTTTGCCTGGTATCGACCGCCCAGCAATTGCTGGTGTGTTTCCTAGCCGTAAAGGCAAGACTTACATTCTCGATTTAGGGGCTAATGCCGATTGCACTGCGGAGCAATTGCTTCAATTTGCAGTAATGGGAAGCATGCTGGTGTCTTGCGTAGAGCAAAAAGAAAATCCAAGTGTAGGGCTGCTAAACATAGGAAGTGAAGAAATTAAGGGTAATGAAGTAGTTAAGCGCACTGGTGAACTTTTGCGCGCAAGCCATTTGAACTTTTATGGCAACGTAGAAGGTAACGACATATTTAAAGGCACAACTGACGTTGTCGTTTGTGATGGATTTGTTGGCAATATTGCATTAAAAGCATCTGAGGGTTTAGCGCAAATGATGGGGCGCTTTTTGGCGGAAGAATTTAAACGTAATTGGATGACCAAGCTTATGGCTTTAATTTCTATGCCGGTACTTAAAGCATTTAAAAAGCGATTAGATCCTCGCCGATATAATGGTGCAAGTTTCCTAGGTTTACGCGGTATAGTGGTTAAAAGTCATGGTGGGGCAGATAGCTTCTCATTTCTGCAAGCTATACATACGGCAACTGAAGAGTCACGTAGTGGCGTTTTACGCCGTATTTCAGAGCAATTGGAAGTAGAACATATACAAACTCAGCAGGTGCTTAATGTTAATTCGGAAAATGCATGACAAACTCTAGAATAGCCGGTACGGGTAGTTATCTCCCTGAAAAAATTCTAACCAATGCTGATTTGGAGCATATGGTTGATACTACGGATGAGTGGATATTTTCACGCACCGGCATCCGAGAGCGTCATATTGCTGCTGAAAATGAGTTTACTAGTGATTTAGCTTTACATGCAGCACGCATTGCAATTGAATCTGCGGGAATTTCTTCCGCAGAAATAGATTTAATTATTGTTGCCACAACAACGCCAGATAAAATATTTCCAAGTACAGCTTGTATCTTACAGCGTAAACTTGGCATTGCTGGTTGCCCAGCCTTTGATGTGCAAGCCGTATGTAGTGGCTTCGTTTATGCACTATCAACTGCAGATAACTTTATTAAAGCAGGTGCAGCAAAGTGTGTTTTGGTGGTTGGTGCTGAATCATTCTCACGCATAACCGATTGGACTGACCGCGGTAATTGTATTTTATGGGGTGATGGAGCAGGGGCTGTAATACTAAAAGCAAGTGATGAGCCTGGTATCATTTCCACTCACTTACATGCAGATGGTAATTACGAAAATATGCTGCATGTACCGAGAAAAAATTTACCTAACTCATTTGATACTGTCGTGATGGAAGGTAATGGCGTCTTTAAAGTAGCCGTCAATACATTAGATGCAATAGTTGATGAAACTCTTGCTGCTAATGGCATGCAGAAATCAGATATTGATTGGCTTGTGCCTCATCAGGCCAATATCCGCATTCTGCAAGCTACCGCTAAAAAACTAAGCATGAGCATGGATCGTGTAGTTGTGACTGTAGATAAGCACGGTAATACTTCAGCTGCATCGATACCTTTAGCACTTGATGTGGCAATACGCGATGGACGCATCAAGCGCGGTGAAATTATATTGATGGAAGCTTTCGGGGGCGGTTTCACTTGGGGCTCTGCATTAATTAAATATTAATGCCAATCTCACTTAACTAAAAAATCTCAAATTAATTGATCAAACACAATGACTAACTTTGCATTTTTCTTTCCGGGCCAGGGCTCACAATCAGTAAACATGATGGCTGGTTTTACTGAAGCTGATCATTTGATTGAAATTGTTCGTGATACGTTTAGTGAAGCTTCTGACATTTTAGATGTTGATTTCTGGACCATGGCTACTGAGCCAAATGAGGATATTAACGAAACTACTAATACACAACCTATTATGCTGATTGCTGGTGTAGCCACATGGCGCGCTTGGGAAGCCACAAGTAATAAACAACCTAGCATTTTGGCAGGTCATAGCCTTGGTGAGTACACCGCGCTAGTCGCAGCAAAAGCTTTATCATTTACTGATGCATTACCTTTAGTGCGCTATCGTGCAGAAATTATGCAAAATGCAGTGCCTGCCGGCCTAGGCGCGATGGCAGCTATCCTTGGATTAGATGATGCTAGTGTTCGTGCATTATGTCTTGAAGCATCTCAAAATGAAGTTCTTGAAGCTGTAAATTTCAACTCACCAGGTCAAGTCGTGATTGCTGGAAACAAAAGTGCTGTGGAACGTGGCATGGAGTTAGCAAAATCGTTGGGTGCAAAGCGGGCGTTATCTTTGCCTGTCAGTGTTCCATCACATTGCGCTTTAATGCAACCAGCCGCTGTGCAATTAAAAGCTTATCTAGAAAATGTCACGATAAAATCACCCAAGATTCCTGTACTTCAAAATGCCGACGTCGCTTCCTACAATGAAGGTGATAAAATCAAAGATGCTCTAGTGCGTCAACTTTACAGCCCGGTAAGGTGGGTTGAAACCGTACAAGCTATTTACGCACTAGGACATACCCACGCTGCAGAGTGCGGACCTGGTAAGGTGCTTGCGGGTTTGAGCAAACGTATAGTGGTTGAGTTGCCAGCTACCGCATTAACGAACAATTCTGCATTGCAAGAGTTTCAAGAACAATTAAAATAAATATAAACTATAAATTCAAGAGGTCGCTATGTTAACTGGAAAAATCGCATTAATTACGGGGGCTAGTCGCGGTATCGGTGCTGCGATTGCACAAGCGTTAGGCGAGCAAGGGGCCGTTGTTATTGGAACGGCTACTTCTGAAGCGGGTGCGGACGCAATCACCAACGCCTTTACTGCTTCAAACATTAAGGGGGAGGGTATGGCCCTAAATGTGAATGATGCTCTACAAGTTGAGGTTACATTAAAAGCTATTGCTGAAAAGTATGGTGATGTTAGTATTTTGGTAAATAATGCTGGCATTACACGCGATACTTTATTAATGCGTATGAGAGATGAAGATTGGGATGCTGTTATTGGCACAAACTTAACATCCGTATATCGTATGAGCCAAGCTGTTCTGCGTCCTATGATGAAGGCGCGTACAGGGCGTATTATTAGCATTTCATCAGTAGTCGGTCATATGGGTAATGCTGGCCAAACTAATTATGCTGCAGCAAAAGCGGGTATGACGGGCTTTACTAAGTCTCTTGCAGCGGAGATCGGAAGTCGTGGCATTACAGTAAATTGTGTCGCACCAGGCTTCATTGATACTGATATGACAGCTGAATTATCAGAAGAAATAACCAGTAAGATGTTGGCTCGGATTCCTGTAGGTCGGTTAGGTAATGTTAAGGAAATTGCGGCCACAGTAGCATTTCTCGCATCACCAGGTGCTGCCTATATTACGGGTGAAACCATACACGTTAACGGTGGGATGTTAATGGTATAAGTTTTGGCTTATTTTTAAGCAATATAGAGTTTTTGTTTAAGTATTTTGGTATTCTGGTTGAGTTTATGTAGAATGTCGACTTAGCTGTATTAAGCTATATTTTCAATAAAAGGGGTAATTAGATGTCTGACATCGAACAACGTGTTAAAAAGATTGTAGCTGAACAATTAGGTGCAAACGAGGCTGACGTTAAAAATGCTTCATCGTTTGTAGATGATTTAGGTGCTGACTCACTCGATACAGTTGAGTTGGTAATGGCGTTAGAAGAAGAGTTTGACTGTGAAATCCCAGACGAAGAAGCAGAAAAAATCACTACAGTTCAATTGGCGATTGATTACATCAATACAAACCTCAAGTAATTCATAGTAAATCAAATATGCCCAGCTAGTTTCTGATGAAAAGAAACTAGCTGGTTTAATTATTAGTTTCTTAATCCATACTAAGAGACAATCTTAATGTCAAATCCTATGAATAAACGTAGAGTGGTTGTTACTGGACTTGGTGTAGTTTCTCCTGTTGGTACTGGAGTCAATACTGCATGGAGTAATATTCTTGCTGGTAAATCAGGTATAACACAAATTACCAAGTTTGATTCAAGCGCATTTTCTACTACTATTGCGGGTGAAGTTAAAGACTTTAATGTTGAAGATTTCTTGCCAGCCAAAGATGCCAGACGTATGGATGCTTTTATTCAGTATGGTTTAGCCGCGGCGATTGAAGCAGTAAAAGATTCAGGCATTATTGCTACTGAAGAGAACGCAGAGCGTATTGGCGTTGCTATTGGCTCTGGTATTGGCGGGATGCAGAACATTGAAGATACAGATATTCTTTATCAAGCCTCAGGCCCAAGAAAAATATCACCATTCTTCATTCCAGGAACTATTATCAACATGATTTCAGGTAATTTATCGATCATGTTTGGTTTTAAAGGCCCTAATATTGCGATCGTAACGGCCTGTACAACTGGCACTCACTCCATTGGTAATGCTTCGCGTATGATTGAGTATGGTGATGCTGATGTCATGATTGCCGGAGGGGCTGAAGCGGCAATAACACCTTTAAGTCTGGGAGGTTTCGCTTCCTCAAGAGCCTTATCTACACGCAATGATGATCCAACCACAGCCAGTCGACCATGGGATAAAGATCGAGATGGTTTTGTAATGGGCGAAGGTGCAGGCATAATGGTGCTAGAAGAATATGAGCATGCAAAAAAACGTGGTGCCAAAATTTATGCGGAATTGAGTGGTTTCGGGATGAGTGCTGATGCTTATCATATGACAGCGCCTAATATGGATGGCCCGCGTCGTTCTATGCGCAATGCTTTAAAAAACGCTGGAATTAATGAAGATGCGGTTGAATTTATTAATGCTCATGGAACTTCTACACCTTTAGGTGATTCCAATGAAACAAATGCAATTAAAGCTGCATTTGGTGATCACGCTAAAAAACTTGTAGTGAACTCTACTAAATCGATGACTGGTCACTTATTAGGTGGTGCTGGGGGCCTAGAGTCAGTATTTACTGTACTTTCTATCTACAACCAAGTTTCACCGCCTACAATTAATATTTTTAATCAAGACCCTGAATGTGATCTTGATTTTTGCGCTAATACTGCGCGTGATATGAAAATTAACTATGCCTTAAAAAATAATTTTGGTTTTGGTGGCACTAATGGTAGTTTGGTATTTAAAAAGATCTAAGCTAATAATTTAAGGAAGGTGTTTACCAAAGCCTGTGAAATGATTAAACGCAGGCTTTGTTTTTTGAGCTAGTCTATTCACTTTGGCTATGGTTTAATAAGGTTCATGGCATCCCCTCAAACATATTTAATTAATGGCGATTTTAATCAAACAATTTCACCACTAGATCGTGGATTTACTTATGGTGACGGCGTATTTCGCACCATGCTAATTCGTCACGGTGTTCCTGAAAGTTGGCCACTCCACTATCAAAAGCTTGTCGCTGATTGCGCGGCGATAGGTATCGTTTGTCCTAGTGCAGAGCTTTTAATGAGTGATTTGCAGCAGCTTTTTCCTCTGACTCCATTACCAGAAACTGAAGTTGCAAAGATAATTATTAGTCGTGGAGAGGGTGCACGGGGTTACGCGCCCCCAGCAATCACTCTGCCTACCAGAGTAGTTATCAAATCTAGCGCTAGAGTCTATGCTGCTGAAAGCTATAGTATGGGAGTGAACCTGCACTTATGTAACACAAGATTGGCTTATCAGGCAAAATTGGCGGGCATTAAACACTTGAATCGTCTTGAGAATGTGATTGCACGAATGGAATGGCGAGATGAACATGTATTTGACGGCGTACTCATGGATCTTTCCGGCAACGTGATTGAGTGCACAATGAGCAATATATTTGCGCGTTACGATAATACTTTAATTACTCCAGATCTAAGTCATTGCGGAGTCGTGGGAATCACTCGGCAGCGCATTATGGGCTTAGCTAAAACTTTGGATTTTAATTTTTCGGTAGAAACTTTGCCATTAGCGCGATTATTGCAAGCGGATGAAGTGATTATCTGTAATAGCTTATATGGCGCATTTCAAGTACATAGTCTAAACAACATAAAATGGCCTCAATTGAAACTTGCAGCTATTGTCAGAAAAGCACTTGCCTATGCTTAAGAAGATTAAAAGCTGGTTGTTGATAGCGGTCATGAGTGCTGTTTTCCTCAGTAGCGGGCTAACTTATTACGCAATATCCTCATTAAGATTGCAACCTAATAGTCAGGAAATTGTTATTCAGCCTAAATCAGGCCTTAGAAGTATTGCTAGTCAATTGGTAGAGCAGGGTGTGCTAAAAGAACCTTGGCGCTTTATTTTGTTAGCGATGGTATTAAATAAGCAATCATACTTACAAGCCGGTGATTACACGCTGAACAAGAATATTACGCCTTATCAGTTATTGCTATCACTTAATCATGGCAAAACAACTAAAGGGGGTGTTACCTTTATAGAAGGGCATACTTTTGCGCAAATGTTAAAAAAAATAGAGATCAATGATGCTGTCAAGCAAAGTATCTCAACTATGTCGGAAGCTGAAATAATGCAGCAGATTGGTGCTCCGTATAAAGTTGCAGAAGGATTATTTTTTCCAGACACCTACTATTTTGATCGTAACACGCCTGATACCGCTCTATTAAAACGTAGCTATGATGCTATGCAATCTAAGCTTGAGAAAGCATGGTTAAATCGCGATGCTAATCTGCCTTATAAAAATAGCTACCAAGCCTTAATCATGGCATCAATAATTGAAAAAGAGACAGGTAAAGCCATTGAGCGACCTATGATTGCTGGTGTTTTTGTCAATCGTTTGCGTATAGGAATGCGCCTGCAAACTGACCCTACCGTTATTTATGGTATGGGCGTTCAGTTTGACGGCAATATACGTAAAAGAGATTTGATTGCCGATACACCTTACAATACTTATACACGTAATGGTCTACCACCAACTCCAATAGCGATGCCTGGTATGGCTTCGATTGAAGCTGCCTTGCATCCGACAGTGACAAAAGCACTTTATTTTGTTGGTAAAGGTGATGGAAGTCACGTTTTCTCTAACAGTCTAGACGAGCATAATCGAGCGGTTGCTCACTATCAATTGGAACCGAAACATTAAATGATGACTGGAAAGTTTATTACGCTCGAAGGTATGGACGGTGCAGGAAAAAGCACACACATTCCTAATATTATTAAAGCCTTAGAAGCTCATGGTCATGAGGTAGTGTCCACTCGTGAACCGGGGGGGACTAAGCTAGGTGAGCAACTGCGAGAACTTTTATTACATGAATCTATGCATGCTGAAACAGAAACGCTATTAATGTTCGCTGCGCGACGTGAACATATTGCCGCCGTGATTAGTCCAGCATTAGCTCGAGGAGCCTATGTACTGTCGGATCGATTTACCGATGCTACCTATGCTTATCAATCTGGGGCAAAAGGTGTGCCTGTCTCAAAAATAAGAATTTTAGAAGAGTGGGTTCAAGTAGATTTACAGCCAGATATCACTCTATTATTTGATGTTCCAGTAGAAGTAAGTATGCAAAGGCTCTCTTCTACGCGTGTCCCCGATAAATTTGAACGAGAAAGTGCTGATTTCTTTTCTCGCATTCGTCAGGCTTATCTGCAGCGGGCTAAAGAAAACCCATCAAGATTTCGCATTATAGATGGAAGTGCGCCTTTAGATGTGGTTGTTAAAAATGTTGAAGCAATTATTGCTTCACTTTAATGCTAATAAAATGGATATTTTAAGTACAATTTACCCCTGGCAAGCTGAGTCGTGGCAACAACTCAATCAAAATATACACCGAATGCCACATGCACTGCTACTTCACGGTAGGACAGGCATTGGCAAGTATGATTTTGCACGACACCTCAGTCAGGCTCTGTTATGTGAACATAAAACTGAATCTGGTCTAGCATGTGGACAATGCTCTAGCTGTCATTGGTATAATGATGAAAGCCATCCAGATTTCCGCTTATTAAGTCCAGAGCAGGATGCCGATACAGAAGATGATGTCATATCCTCAAAAAAAAATAAGAAAAAGACACAAATATCTGTAGTGCAAATTCGAGAACTTACTAGCTTCTTAAGCTTATCTAGTCATCGGAGTGGTGGTTTACGCATAGTTCTTATACATCCAGCCGAAGCGCTTAATTTAGCATCAGCTAACGCTTTATTGAAAATGCTAGAAGAGCCGGCAGAGAATGTTATTTTTATTTTAGTTGCCCATCAAATTCAACGTTTATTGCCCACTATTCTAAGCCGTTGCCAAAAAGTAACCATGCCAATACCAAAGGAAAATGAGGCTTTAGCTTGGTTAGACGGGCAGGGCGTCGCTAATGCAAAGCCGCAATTAGCTTATATGGAAGGCTCTCCAATTAAAGTGTTTGCAGAGCAATCTCAGTTTAACCAGCTTACTGAAACTTGGCGCATACTAGCACTTGGCCCCAAGCTTGAGCCGCATTTGGCAGCTCCCGCTATATTATCTCACTCGGTTGAGATTGGTGTGATTGCATTACAAAAATGGCTATACGACTTACTGGCAATGCGTTTAGGGCAACACGTTCGATACCACCTACAATATACGGATGCTTTGCAAGTACTTGCTGAAAAGGTAAACTTAAGTCGCCTGCTCGATTTGCAAAAAAAAGCAACAGAGATGCGAAAACTTGCGCTTCATCCGCTCAATCAAGAGTTGCAGATGGAAACTTTGCTTCTTGATTACACCCGAAGCTTTACTGGTCAGTAACGCCTTGTAACTATTTGAGATTTTTATGCTTGTCGATTCCCATTGTCACCTCAATTTCCCTGAATTGCTCAATAATTTAGCCGCTATTAAACAATCTATGCATGACAACGATGTAGGCTACGCCTTATGCATTTCGGTCACATTACCTGATTTCCCACAGGTGCTAGCGCTTGCAGAAGCTAATCCAAATTTCTTTGCTTCCGTTGGAGTTCATCCTGATTATGAGAATATTGATGAGCCTACTGTAGCGGAATTGGTTGCTCTTGCAAATCATGACAAAGTCATCGCTATTGGTGAAACCGGTCTAGATTATTTTCGATTGACTGGCGATTTAGAATGGCAACGCTCTCGCTTCAGAACGCATATTCAAGCTGCCATAAAATGTGGAAAGCCTTTGGTTATTCACACCCGAAATTCAGCTGAAGACACTTTGCGAATTATGCGTGAAGAAAATGCACATAAAGTAGGGGGCGTGATGCATTGCTTTACCGAGAATCTAGAGGTTGCATTAAATGCGATTGAATTAGGGTTTTATATTTCATTTTCTGGCATCGTAACCTTCAAAAATGCCGCAGTCATTAAAGAGGTAGCAATGCACGTTCCATTGAATAGAATTTTAATTGAAACTGATTCACCGTATCTTGCTCCTATTCCTTATCGTGGAAAAACAAATCAACCTAGTTATGTTAAGCATGTAGCTGAAGAGATTGCAAAACTGCGTGGCATTAGTTTTGATCAAGTGGCTAATGCGACTACGGATAATTTCTTTCGATTATTTAAACACGCATACGTTTAAATTTCTAATTTAGATGAAAATAAAAATAATTTTATAGTTTAATTTCAAAGGTTTAAATGCAACTTCTCATGTTGGGTGTTGGTTCTAGTGCAGGAACGCCGATGCTAGGGTGTAGTTGCGAGACTTGCGTATCAAGCGATAGTAAAAACAATAGAACGCGTTGCTCTAGCGTTATAACGCTAAATAACGGCAAGGTTATATTGATTGATACTGGTCCAGATTTACGTCTTCAGTCACTGAGAGAGGGACTAACACATATAGATGCGGTACTTTATACACATACCCATGCTGATCATATTCATGGTATTGATGATTTACGTGCTTTTTGCCAAATTCAACGAGAACAAATTCCGCTTTATGGGAGCCCTGAAACAGTTGCACATATTACCGATAAGTTCGGATATACATTACGAGAAGCTAGTAACTTTTGGGATTTACCTGTACTTAAGGCAAATGCGGTAGTTGAAACATTTGAACTTTTTGGACAGGACATCATTCCAATCCCCTTAAAGCATGGTAATAGCGATATATATGGATACAGGGTAGGAGATATTGCTTATTTAACCGATGTATCTTCAATTCCAGAAAGTTCTCTATTGCTTCTTAGCGGATTAAAAGTTTTGCTTTTAGATTGCTTACGCCCAAAACCACACTATACCCATATTAACTTGGAGCAAAGCTTGGATTATGCGAGTCAGATCAAAGCGGAATCTACTTACTTGATACATATGACACACGAATTAGAGTATTCGAGTTTAGCATCGCAATTACCTAAAAATGTTTATGTTGGCTATGATGGACTTACTGTTTCCGACACATAACTATAGTGGTTTAGGATTTGCTAAAGCAAATTTAAGTGAGATAATAACGTAGTCTATTGGAGATCGATAAAATGCAAATAAGTATTAAAAAAATATGCCTTAACTTAGCAATGGCTGCTTTTCTAGTATCTGCTGTTACTTCAATTCAAGCAGAAACTTCTAAAAATAAAACGTATACTGAAAATGAATTCTTGAATTCATTTAGCGGTAAATCTCATAAAATCATTGAAGAAAAATTAGGTGCACCTGCAAAAAAACAATTATCAGTAAAACCTACTGGAGCATCTACTTTACTTAATCAAGTTGGGGCTGACGATAAAGGTTCTAAACGTGTAACGGTTGAAATGTGGTATTACAATAATTTAGTCAGATATGACCCAAAACATACTTATAAAGAAACTGAAATTACTTTTGTTAATGACAGGGTAATGAATATTGCTTTTTTCAATAATCGTTAATTCTTAAAAGTAGCTGTTTATTTGAAGTACTTAATAAATAACCAAGCATAAGCCGAATTAAACCTCGGCTTATTTAATGTTTATTCACTTCGTATAATGTATATTATGTAAAATTAATAATTAAGTTAGCTGCTGCTAAATAAGCCTACCCTAAACTAAGCATTTTAATCGAGCACTAAGGCTAACCTATTGGCCAGCTCAAAATAATCGCTCGTACAAGCAGGAATAATTATCTACTAATGATTCTTAGGCTTTAAATAATGAAAGTGAATTCGGATTACCAATAATGTAAATAAGAAAGAACCATAAAATAATGGTTCGCGGATATCTTTTTTAACCAACCACCAAAAATGCACTATACCTAGAATTGCAATAATATAAATCAGCCGATGCAACTTCTTCCATCGACCACCCAAACGTTTCATCATGGAATTTGTTGAGCTTAAAGCTAAAGGGATGGTTAAAACAAAAGCAGTCAATCCAACAAGCACATAAGGATGCTTCAAAATGTCATGGCTAATATCAGGCCAAAAAAAACTGTGATCTAACCAAAGATATGTGGTGATGTGTAAGCAGGCATAAAAGAACATAAACAAGCCAATCATGCGTCGCAATTGAATTGGCCAGGCAACACCTATTAGCAATCTAACGGGACTAATAGTAAGCGTTACCAAAAGAGTGAATAGTGTCCAAAAGCCAGTAGAGCGCTCAACAAACTCAACAGGGTTCGCGGTTAAGTGATCTTCAAACCCGAGAAAAACGAGTCGTAGTAAGGGGGTTAAACAAACTAAAAAAAAAGTATTTCTAATAAATAGAAGTTGACGCTTAGTGGGCGCCCTCTTAAATAGACTTATCATTGACGATGCCAATCAAAAGTTTTTACGTAAATCTAACCCAGCATACATCTGCCCTACTTGTTCAGCGTAGCCGTTAAACATTTCCGTCTTGATTCGACCTGAAAATAAGCCAGAACCAATACGTTTTTCAGTCGCTTGGGACCATCTTGGATGTTCAACTAAGGGATTCACGTTAGCGTAAAAACCATATTCGTCAGGACCTGCTTTCATCCAAGTAGTTTGTGGCATTTTTTCTGTAAATCTAATTTTAACTATAGATTTAGCGCCTTTAAACCCATATTTCCAAGGCACCACCAATCGCATTGGCGCTCCATTTTGGTTTGGTAGTTGCTCTCCATAAACACCAACAGCCATAATCGCAAGGGGATGCATAGCTTCATCTAGACGCAAGGCTTCGGTGTAAGGCCAGTCAAGTATAGGTAAATTGACACCTGACATTTGTTGAGGGTCTGCCAAAGAAATGAACTCAACATACTTCGCATTAGAGTTAGGTTCAGCCCATTTAATTAACTGAGCTAAGGGTATGCCTACCCATGGGACTACCATAGACCAACCTTCAACGCAGCGCATACGATAGATTCGCTCTTCTAGTGGTGCTAGTTTGTATAAATCTTCAATACTAATAGTTTTTGATTTCTTTACTTCGCCTGCAATACTCACAGTCCAAGGATGGGGCTTAAATAATTTGGCATTAACTGCTGGTTCGCTTTTACTGGTTCCAAACTCATAATAATTGTTATAGGTCGTAATATCGTTATAACTAGTTTGCTTTTCTCCGACGCCATAGCTGGTTTTAGAATACTTTAAGCTCATTGGGTTTAGATTAACAGGCTTACTAAGAGCATTTTCTGATGCACTTGCTCCAAAAACTTGGAATGGTTGAACTAGACTGACCATTGCACTGACTGTGATGCATGCGCTTGCTTTTTGAATAAAAGCGCGACGGTCATCGAATACCTCTTTAGGTGTAATTTGAGAGGAAGCAATGTCTTGTTTGTTTAAAATACGCATACAACTAACTTCCAAATAATAAATATATCAATTAATCAGACATTAATTATTAAGTAAAGTTAGATGAAAATGCGCTTATTAAAAAAGATCATGAGTTTCCAGGTCAATTTCTTCTGATAAAGCTTTATCGTTTGTAGTTTCAGCTATCTTTTTTGCATGATTAACCAAGCCTCTTGCTGCATTTAAGTCGCCAGTAGCGACTTTGACCTTAGCTAACATATAACTGCCTTGCGCCTCGTAGTAAGCTCCGCCTTGCTCTTTGGCTAGATTAATCATTTTATTCAGGGTATTTTCTGCGTTTCCATAGTTTTTGACCAATGTGTAATAGCGTCCAAGCTCAATGCCAGAGTGGGCAAACTGATCTAAAGTACCCGCTTGCTCATTCGTCAAGTAGGCCTTTATTTGGTACTCAAGTGCTTGTTCATTCTGTTGCAACGTATGATAAGTCAATGCAATGCGCTCGTAACTCTCGGCACGCTCATTATCATTGTTTGCAAACTTACTACTAGCAACATACATTAATAACGCACGTTCAAACTGTTTATTTTCAAAATGAATATCACCAATAGCAATCTGATTAATTCGAACAAACGCTTGATTATTTGCCGCTTGTGCAAAAGTAATACTTTTTTCGTAACTCTCAATCGCAGCTTCGTTTTTCTTAGCCGCCTTATACGCTTGGCCAGTCACCAGCGCAATAATTGTTTGATCAAAAGCATCTTTACTCAGATTACTTGCAGCACTGAATGATGCTAGCGCTTTATTAAGATCCCCTTGAGCACTATAGGCACGTCCTTGGCAAATTAACGTGCTTTTATCACGACTATTCCAATTAAAGGTTTTATTAGCTGCTGCTAAAGCAGCGGTTACATCACCTTTTGCAAGCGCTTGATCACAGGTTTTATCTTGTGAATTATCAGCGTAAACATTGTTAATAAACAAGCTACTACATAGTAAAGCTAACGTGAATTGTAATTTCATTAAGTATTCTCAATTAAGTCTTATCGGTTGGTATTAACATCATGATTGAAATGTTTTTCTATTAAATTGTGCTGAGTAAACCGAGCAAAGCGGCCTCATCTAAAATAATCAATCCTAGTTCTTGCGCCTTATCCAGCTTACTACCTGCATCAGTTCCAGCCACTACATAGTTGGTTTTTTTTGATACACTTCCACTTACCTTGCCACCTGCTGTCTCTATCATTTCTTTGGCGCTATCACGAGACAAGCTTGGCAATGTGCCAGTCAGGACAAAGATTTTACCTACTAAATTTCCAGTAACAATCTGCTTCCCTTCTGTTTCTTTCCAATTTATCCCAGATTCTAACATTTCAGATATTACTATTTTATTGTGAGGTTCAATAAAGAAATTGGTAATAGACTCGGCTACCACTGGACCTACATCATTAACACTTCGGAGATCCTCTATGCTTGCCTGCATTAAAGATGGCAGATTGCCAAAATGCTTAGCTAAATCTTTAGCGGTAGCCTCCCCCACATTACGTATACCTAAGGCGTAAATAAAGCGTGCTAATGTAGTTTTTTTACTATGATTTAAATTATCCAATAGATTTTGCGCTGACTTTTGCGCCATGCGATCTAGTTTACTTAATGTAGCAAGGTTAAGTTTATATATATCAGCTAGCGTATGAACCAAAGCCGCCTCAACAAGTTGATCTACTAGCTTTTCACCCAGCCCTTCTATATCCATTGCGCGCCGGGAGGCAAAATGGGAAATGGCGTGCTTTCGCTGAGCTGGGCAAAATAACCCACCTGTACAGCGTGCAATAGCCTCATCAGCCTGCCTTAAAATATGGGAGCCACACTCTGGGCAAACTGTCGGCATTTCAAAACGCCGTGCATTTTCTGGGCGGCGTTCAGCTAATACGCTGGCAACTTCTGGAATGACATCCCCTGCCCTTCGTACGCTAACTGTATCGCCAATGTACACATCTTTACGTCGAACTTCATCTTCATTGTGTAATGTTGCATTGGTCACGGTTACGCCGCCAACGAATACTGGCTGCAGCCTTGCTACAGGCGTAATAGCTCCTGTGCGTCCGACTTGGACAGTGATGTCATCAACTATTGTAAGTGCTTCTTGTGCTGGAAACTTGTGTGCAATTGCCCAGCGCGGAGCGCGAGACACAAAACCTAATTCATTTTGCTGATTAAAGGCATTTACCTTATAAACGACACCATCAATATCAAAAGCTAATTGATCGCGCATCAGACCAATCTTACGGTAATAGGCTTGTAGTCCAGATAAACCTATTACCACGTCACGCGCATCACTAACAGGAAATTGTAAGCTGGCTAGGTAGTCCATCGCCATGCTATGGCTTGAGAGCTCTGGCAATCCTTCAGCGGCACCTATGCCATAACTAAAAAAAGATAATGGACGTGTTGCGGTGATTTTGGCATCTAACTGTCGCAGACTGCCGGCTGCGGCATTTCGGGGGTTCGCGAACAGCTTTTCACCTCTAGTTAATTGCGATTTATTAAGTTTCTCAAAATCGCGCTTCATCATCAACACTTCTCCACGAACTTCCAGTAACGCTGGAGGGTTATCGCAAATTAAGCGCATCGGTATGCTTCGTAAGGTACGGATGTTGTGTGTAACATCTTCACCACGGTAACCATCTCCTCGCGTTGCGCCTTGCGTCAATAATCCATACTCATACGTAAGCGTTATTGCGAGTCCATCGAATTTCGGTTCTGCCGCATACTCAACTTGTGCTTGTCCAAGTGCCTCACGAACTCGCTTATCAAAAGCGACTAATTCAGCATCTTCGAAAACATTATTAAGTGAAAGCATAGCCTGTCTATGCGTAATGCCATTAAATGCATTAGTTGCAGTGCCACTGACTCGCTGTGTTGGTGAATCAGGAGTAATAAGATTGGGGTATTGGCTCTCTAAGCTCTGTAACTCCCTATAGAGCTGATCATATTCGCTATCGGGGACGCTAGGTGCATCATTAGCGTAATACTCATAATCATAACGTGCAATTATCTGGCGCAGCTTTACGATGCGCAGTTCTACATCACTTAGCATTTAAGAGAATAACCTAAGTGCGCTATCGGAGCCTGACTCAACGCCTCGATCTTTCATTGCGGCATCTATTACTTTAAGTTGTTGGCGTATCTGTTCAATTTTAGCATCACTCAACAGTTTATTATTATCGTCCACCATGGCTGCATTTAATCCAATTTCCATGCGCCTCGCTACCTGCACCATGTGCGAAAAAGCCTCACTAAAATTCTTTACCCGAGGAATCTCTAACTGAAAAGTGACACCTTTCACGACTGAACCTCTTAACATTTCAATGCTAAAAATGTGATTATCTCGGTTAAACATTGAAAATAATGGTTGGGCATGTTCACTTGCATCTTGTGATGCACCAAAGTATTTAAAACTTCCATCAGCACTTAATGTTAGACCCTGTGCTTCAGCTAGGCCTCTTAATTTAGTACCTGTAAAAGCTCCATTGTCAGCTTGGCCTAGGTGTAGGCTGATTGATTTATCTACATCTATACAAAAGGTATCTAGGGTGGAAGCGTTGCTCAAAGCATCTTCTAAGCCATACCAGTCTAAGCTTGAATTCAACTCCGTGTTTAGGCTAGTCACTGCTGATTCAAAACGAATTAAGTCTTCAGGTGTCAAAGCGCCAGCACGATCAGCCAACTGTAAGCTGAAAGTCACTGCGCTTATAGCTAATTCAGGTAGAGCGGTGCTAAGTAAACGCCATTGATGGGTAATGTCACGCACGTGTATAAAAAATGGTTTATCGTAATCCAGTTGCAAAAAATCCAACTTAGAGCTAAGCGCGCTTACTAGCATAGGTGTGTTTAAATACAAAATTGCTGACACATCAATATTTGAATCTAACATGGTCGGCAATGCTGATGGAGATTCACCGGGAAGCTCTTCTGCCTCTAGGCTACCCTGCTCTAGTATAGATTGTTGGTAGCTAGCAATGGTTTTACTTGGATTACTAAAAATCTCTTCAAATATTGCCTTGATATCATCATGTTGAGCAGGCTTGACTTCAGTTTCTTGATGCGTTTTCGCTGAAAATTCTGAAGTCTCATCCTCAATCAATTTAGCTTGCTGAGCTACGTCTGCGTCATTTTCTGTTGCACCCTCAGCGATTAGGTTATCTACATTCTGTGCAGGTTCAGCAGAATCTGACTGAGCAGATTGGAAGGTATGCTCGACTAAATCTATATTTAACTTGGTTCCATCCAAGTGACCAATAACTGGATCTATTCTTTCATCATATAGCTTTGAAACCTGAGGCTTAGGTTCTTCAGTTTTTTCGATATCGAGCAGCGCATCGGTATGAGGTGCAGCAAACCTTGCCTGTGCTTGTTGGTGAAAGCGCCTTTCCTGCCACCAGTTAATTGAAATCACGGCCACTATAATCAGTGCACCAATGATGATTAGTATTGTTTGTAAATCAGTCATTTCCGCTAAGCTTTCTAACATTTTTTATACCAGCTAACCACTAAGTGGTTAGCTCCTCAGTCAGTCTTATAGCGGCTTCCATATCAACGTCAACGATACGAGAAACCCCGGATTCTTGCATAGTAACACCGATCAATTGCTGCGCCATTTCCATTGTAATTTTATTATGACTTACATATAAAAACTGTGTTTTTTCTGACATTTTTTTGACTAGGGCACAAAAACGTTCGGTATTGCTGTCATCTAGGGGTGCATCCACTTCATCCATTAAGCAAAATGGCGCTGGATTCAATCTGAATAATGCAAATACTAATGCTAATGCCGTTAAAGCCTTTTCGCCTCCCGACAGCAAGTGAATTGTGCTATTCTTTTTACCTGGAGGCTGTGCAAATACTTGCATGCCGGTATCTAGAATTTCTTCACCCAGCAATTCTAGCCTCGCTTGGCCGCCACCAAATAGCGAAGTAAATATGTCATTGAAGTGGCGATTAGCCTCATCAAAAGTTGCCTGTAGGCGACTGCTGGTTTCACGGTCTATTCTCCGAATCGCTTGCTCCAAGGTGTTACTAGCTTCTCGCAAATCTAAGCATTGACTATCCAAATAACCCTTACGTGTCTTTTCCACGCCTAACTCTTCAATAGCTGCCAGGTTAACAGCCCCCAGTTCAGCAATACCCTCTTCAAGCTTGGTTCTTTTGAGCTCTAAGTCAGCAACTTTTAAGGTTTCATTGCCAGCGCTTACCTTAAGCGCAACAATGCTTTCAAATAAGAGCGCTTCATCAACGCCACAAGCATTTAGCTCAGCCTGACACTGTTCAAAATACAAGCGAGACTCTTGCTCGGCAAGTCGGCTAGCCTCTAATTTATCGCGCAACGGGTGCAATAAATGCTCATTTTGCATACGTGTACGTTCTTGTAACTGGAGTTGCTGTTCGGACTCTGACATGGCATTACGGTGTTCTAGTAACACTTGTTCATTCACCTGCTTTTGATTTAATGCCGCCTCTAAATTTATCTTTAATGTTTCCATTTTAGTCGCATTCAAGGTCACTTCAGCTTCATTGATACGCATTTTGAGCTGGTTATTTTCATCAAGTAACTGTTTAATTTTAGAATTTAACTCATTGATATTATTATCAATTAATTTTAAATTAAAGTTCTTTTCTTGATGCTCACGTTCCTCGACCTGCAACGCATGACGTTGCTCATTAAATGCACCTTCTAATACTTGCTTACTGTTTTCAGCAGCCAAGTTATTAACTTTGAGTTGCGGTAAGCTCTCTTGTATATGCGAAAGCGCAGCATCATTGCTGGATTTTTCTGAATAGAGCTTTACTAGCTTAGCTTCTGCCAATACGACATCCGCCTGCAGTATCTTTTGTCGCTGTAAAACATGCGCTTGTTGCTGCTTAATCTGCTGCAATGCCAGATTTAATTGATGTGCTTGCTGAGTTAAGGCTCTTAACTGCACGGCATGCGCTTGCTGGGATGACCGTGAGCTTTCTAAGCTTTGTTCTAGCTTTAAAGTCTGTTGCTTTGAGTGATTGAGCACTTGGACTAACGATGGTTGTTGTTGCTGCAACGCATCTAATTGGGCTTGTCGCTCTAATACCCCATGTAATAAGGATTGGGCGCCATAATAGGTGACGCTATGCCGAGTGTAGATATCGCCCTGCTTGTTCACCAAACTCTCGCCATAGGCAAGTTGTGCACTTGCAGTTTCAGGATTGATGCCATCTTCAAGGAGGTAGGCTGTAGCAAGCCAGTCCTGCAGCACAGCTTCGTATTTAGGTTCAATTTGCTCAAACACCGTATGTAATTTCACTTTGTTTTCAGAGTTAGTCGCTTTTGAAACCTGGTTTACTACATGAGTATTAGCATTCGTGATAGCTAGCGTTAAGGCTGTTGGCGGCCTTTGCTGCTGAGTAAGCGCTGTATGTGTAATGGCGTTGAGTCTAGCGCCTAACATCGCCTCTACTGCAGTTTCCCAGCCAGATTTGATAGTAATATTCTGCCATATCCGCTTGTCGGCATCTAAGCCAGTCACTTTAAGCCAAGCACTTAAAGTTGCTTCATTAGTACCACTATGCATGGCTTGCTGAATTTTAAGTAAAGAAGCTAGCTCAGCCTCTAGCGCACTCAGAGCATGCTGATGGGACGACTCCAAGTCTCGACTCGCTTTTAATGCTGCGCTGATTGCCTGCTCTTCCTCCAAATTTTCTTGCGCATTTTTTTCTAAATTGGTTATCTCCAATTCAAGTGCGGTTAATTGCGTTTGCTTGCCTATCCAAGCTTCATCGGTAGTGAGTTGCAATCCAGCTAGATTCTGTTGTAAACGTTGGAGTTGCTCATTGGTTTCGCCAATGGCATTAAGAATATGGGTAGCCTTAATCTGCTCCAAGCGCAAATTTTGCTCCGCCTCAAGCAACATTGATTGAATGCGATTAAAAGTAGCAAGCGCCTCCTCATAACGCTTTGCTTGCTCCGGCAAGGAATCACGTGCCGTTTGAAGTGCTAATTCCGCAGTATTGTAATGATCAGTCGCAGATTGCAATGTGGCTTGCGATAGCACTAGTGACGCGAAAAAATCAGCTTGCTGTGAATGATTTTTTTCAAGCTGAGTGGTTAATTGTTGCAACTGCAACTGCATGCGCTCACGCGCATCATTATTATTCTTAACTTGATTTTCTAGGTTAGAGACTTCTGCATTGGCTTCATAGTAATGGGCTTGCGCCTGATTAAGCGCTTCAGTAGTGTTGATATGTTGCTGGCGTGCAACTTCCAGCGCAGTTTCGCTACTCCGCAAACTTGCCATTTGCGCCTCAAGTTCATTGACTAGCTTATGTGTCGAACGCTGGGCTTTCTCCCACGTGTTGCTGGCGTCACGTTTTTTAAATAGCCATATTTGACTCTTGGTTAAACTAAGTGAGTCATGAAGGTGATGGTAATGCTCAGCCACCACTGCTTGTGACTGTAAGCGTCCTATCTGCGTATCGAGTTCTCTTAATATATCTTCAACACGGGTTAAGTTTTCGTGCGTGTCCCGCAGGCGCAATTCAGTTTCACGCCGACGCTCTTTGTATTTACTAATGCCTGCAGCCTCTTCTAAAAAGACGCGCAGTTCTTCAGGCTTGGCTTCAACAATACGATTAATGGTATTTTGACCAATAATGGCATATGCACGACCACCTAAGCCTGTACCTAAAAATAGATCGGCCACATCACGACGGCGCACGACTGTGTTATTAATGAAGTAAGTAGAGCCTTTATCTCGCTCAATGACACGTTTGACTGAGATTTCAGCATACTGAGACCATTCTCCAGCCGCGCCACCCAAGCTATTATCAAATACTAGTTCAACGCTGGCACGTGAGATAGGTTTGCGGTTACCAGAGCCATTAAAGATCACAGCATCCATGCTGTCACCACGCATTTCTTTGGCGGAAGATTCACCTAAAACCCATCGGACCGATTCCATTACATTAGACTTGCCGCAACCGTTGGGGCCAACCACACCAACACGTTGGCCATGTATATGTAAGGTAGTTGGGTCAACAAACGACTTGAAACCAGCTAGTTTTAGATGAGTGAGGCGCAAATTGAAAAGGTCTAATTAGATTTGTTTAGTTAAGCTGATTAAATATAAGGTTTAATTAAATTGTATAATAGCTTTTTTTTAAAGAAAAATCCCTAATGTCAGCACAATCTCTTGGTGGAAAAGCCACTGCGCCAGCCAATAAAGCGCTTGAAACCTTCGATAACCCTAATTCAAAGCGTGATTTTCATATCCATATGGAAATTCCTGAATTCACTTGCTTATGCCCTAAAACAGGCCAACCGGATTTTGCTGTGATTTACCTCGATTACATTCCAGATCAAAAATGTGTGGAGCTTAAAAGTTTAAAGCTTTATATGTGGTCTTTCCGTGATGAAGGTTGCTTCCATGAGGCAGTCACTAATCAAATTCTAGACGATCTCGTAGCAGCGACCGACCCTAAATTTATGCGTGTAACTTCTAAATTCTACGTTCGTGGTGGAGTCTTTACCAACGTAGTTGCCGAGCACCGCAAACCAGGTTGGCAAGCTCTGCCTCGTGTCGATTTAATGCAGTTTGAAAGCCAATCTAATATACGAGGCTAAATTTAAGGTAATTTGGCCGATAAGCATTGACAATAAGCCCCCCCGTCTTTATTATGGCGCCTCGCTGATAGCTCAATAATTGAATGGCGAAGAAGTTGTAGGTTCGGGGGTATAGCTCAGCTGGGAGAGCGCTTGCATGGCATGCAAGAGGTCAGCGGTTCGATCCCGCTTACCTCCACCAAAATAGCTTAGTTTTATAGCTT